>FRDC01000988.1_pt1 | contig 64539 bp, 62 predicted proteins | sample 1106171 | NCBI WGS metagenome assembly FRDC01 (sample SAMEA3930566, study PRJEB13176) | freshwater metagenome | biome: Drinking water system; feature: drinking water; material: water | place: Singapore | collected 2014-12-20 | reverse complement strand
TATTGGTGGAGACGGCGGGAATCGAACCCGCGTCCGCAAGCCCTCTACAGACAGTTCTACATACTTAGCCATGTTATTTAATTTGACCTGGCTACCGCCAACCGGCAGGCTGATGACAGGCGAGTCACCTATTATTTAACGGTCTATAAAGTGACCCTATAGAACGCGATCCCCGTTAGTGACTCTGCTGTCTGTTGCCAGACCCGGCGTTGAGGCCCACCGGTGCAGAGGCTAGCCGATTAAGCGGCTAAAGCGTAGTTTTCGTCGTTTGCGACTATTGTTTTCAGATGGATTTACGAGGTAATCTGATCCTCGGTATGCCCTGCGCTGCTTTGCAACCCACGTCGAAACCAGATCGTCCCCGGTATTCGTTTTGGTAGTGCATAGGATGGTGATGAAAGCTTAAAGTTCAAGTCCTATGCGTCGGCTATTCTAGCAGAAATAGCGTGCAATTCCTTAGAGATAAGCCAGCAGTTCTTCAGGGTGATCGATTAGATGCCGTGCACCCCAAGTTTCCGGCGGTTGTTCGTTACCGAGATAGCCGTAACGGGCGATAATCGGGTGCATGCCGGCAGCAAGGCTGGCTTGCACGTCACGAATGTCGTCACCCAGATAGATACAATTTGCGGGGGAGATGTCGATTTTTCGGCTGGCGGTCAGCAGCGGTTCCGGGTGCGGCTTGGTGTTGGCGATTTCGTCACCGCAGATGATGCAGGCGACCTGTTGCGCCAGGCCGAGTGCATGGATTAGCGGATGCGCGAACCGCGATGGTTTATTGGTAACGATACCCCACGGCAGGTTGCGTTTTTTCAGTTGACCGAGCAATTCATCTACGCCGGAGAACAGACGCGTGTCGTGGCAGAGCCTTTCGGTGTAAAAATCGAGAAATTCGTCGCGCATCGATTCATAACCTTGATCGCCGGGTTTGATGTTGAAACCCAGTCCCAACAGTCCGCGGGATCCAGCGGAAGCCAAGGGGCGGATTTCGGTGATGGGCAATTCAGGCAAGCCTCGGGCAGTACGTTGCCGGTTCAAGGCGTGCCCCAGATCGGGCGCAGTATCGGCAAGAGTACCATCGAAGTCGAAGAGAACGGCTTTAATCATGGAGTAGGGGGATATAGTAAAAAGGTGAGTGTTCGGTACCGATTAACTGCGATACGCCATGATGTAGTTGACATCGGTATCCTGCTCCAATGCATAGACTTTGGTAATCGGGTTGTACGTCATACCGATCAGTTGCTCGTCGGTTAAGCCGGCATTACGCGCCATGCGAGCGAGTTCGGATGGTTTGATGAATTTTGCGTATTCGTGCGTGCCGCGTGGCAGCAGTTTAAGAATGTATTCAGCGCCGATGATGGCGAACAAATAGGCTTTTGGATTGCGGTTGATGGTCGAGAAGAAAACCCAGCCACCCGGTTTGGCCAATTGCGCGCAAGAACGGATTACGCTCATCGGGTCCGGCACGTGTTCGAGCATTTCCATGCACGTAACCACATCGTAATGCTGCGGTTGTTCTTTAGCCAGCGATTCCACGGTGATCTTGCGGTAATCAACGCGATGCCCGCTTTCTAGCAAATGCAGTTTCGCGACTTTGAGCGCCTTGTCGCTGAGGTCGATGCCGGTGACATGCGCACCCATCGAGGCCATGCCTTCGGATAAAATGCCGCCGCCGCAGCCGACATCCAATACGGTTTTTCCGGTTAATCCGCCAACCAGGTCATTGATGTAGTTAAGACGTAACGGATTGATCTCGTGCAAGGGTTTGAATTCGCTGTTTGGATCCCACCAGCGGTGCGCGAGCTGGCTGAATTTTTCCAATTCAAGCGGGTCTACGTTGATGCCATCATTTTCCATATCTACATTCCCTTAATTTTTAGCTGAATTTCCGATGCGCTCTTGCCAGAAAGTTGCGCGGTATTTGAGTTCCCGGGGATTCAGTGTTGTCAATTCACCATTCTCTAGCAGCATTTTACCATTTACCCAGACATGACTGACATGCTCGCGCCCTGCGGCATAGATCAAATGCGATACCGGGTTGTAACAAGGAGCGAGATTAAGATCGGAGAATTTGACCGCTGTGATATCGGCGGCCTTGCCGATGGTCAGTGATCCGATAATATTTTCCAAGCCAAGTGCTTTCGCGCTATTCAAGGTTGCCATCCTCAAAACTTGGTGCGCAGGGAGGGTTTCAGCGCGATGACTGGTGATTTTTGCCAGTAATGCCGCGAGCCGCATTTCTTCAAACAGGTCCAAGCGATTGTTACTGGCCGCGCCATCGGTGCCAAGACCGACATTGATGCCTTGGTTCAATAATGTTGCAACCGGAGAGAAGCCGCTAGCCAGCTTCATGTTTGAAGACGGGCAATGAACAATGTTGCAAAGATGTTGATGCATCAATTTGATTTCATAATCGGTCAGATGTGTCATGTGCACTGCGATCAAACTGGGGCCGAGTAACCCGAGATGGCGCAGGCGTTCTATCGGTCGTATCCCGGTTGATTTCAGGCTTAGGCGAATTTCTTCTTCGGTTTCATGCAAGTGGGTATGGATTGGCACATTGAGTTGTTCGGCGTAGGTCAGAACGCTACTGAATGTTTTATCACTGACGGTGTAAGGTGCATGAGGTGCAAAGCAAAAAGACAGCAGCGGATGATTTTGATAACGATCACGCAGTTCAAGGCCCTTTGCGAGGTAGTCGTCGGCATCGCTGGCATAGGCGGTTGGAAAATCGATCACCACCATGCCGATAGTGGCGCGCATGCCGGCATTGATTGCGGCTTCTGCGCTGGATTGAGGGAAGAAATACATGTCATTGAAGCAGGTGATGCCGCCCTTGATCATCTCAGCGCAGGCGAGTTGCGCGCCGTCGAAAACAAATTGCGCATTGACATGCTGATTTTCAGTTGGCCATATGTGCTGATGCAGCCACGCCATTAGCGGTAAATCGTCGGCAAATCCGCGCATCAACGTCATGGCGGCGTGCGTGTGCAGATTAATCAGACCAGGGATAAGCACATGTTCGTCGAGCGTTATTGTTTGCCGTGGCTGGTAACGCTGTTTGGCTTCCGGCAATGACAAAATATCCTGAATGATTCCTTGGTGCACTGCTATGGCGTGGTGATTGAGAATTGTATCTGCGGGCTCAACCGGAATAATCCATCGGGCGGAGATGAGCGTATCGATTTCTGTCCGATCATTCATGGAAACATTAGTATCAAAAAACAAAAAGCCCTGTATTTCAACAGGGCTTTAAAGTAAAAATAGATAAGGATTTTTTTGTAATTATCACTCAATCACGCTATGGTGATTGAAGTTGCTTGATTAATTACTGTCCTTAATAGTTCTTCTTGTTCCGGCAACTTCAATTTCAACGCGGCGATCAGGCGCCAAGCAATCGATCAATGCTTTGGTTTTTTTCTCGCCGATGCAGCTATTTCCAGTGACTGGATTTGCTTCGCCTTTACCGTCGACAAACACGCGATCAGGACTGATGCCTCTCGATACGAGGTGAGCCTTCACTGCTTCGGCGCGGCGCAATGACAGGTTTCTGTTGTATTCATCCGAGCCAATGCGATCAGCGTAACCTACCGCAATAATCAAGTCATATTTGAGATCACTAATACCACCGACAAATTCATTTAATGATTGAACACCAGCCGGTTTCAATTTTGCGCTATCAAAATCAAATAATGCATCGGCAGAGAACGTAATTTTATCCGGGGCCGTAGTACCAGCATCTGCGGCAGCGGCAGCACCGGCGGGAGCAGCTGCAACTTCATCCGGTTTTTTAACCAAATCCGGATCGCATTCGTGGATAGCCATGGCCGGGGTCCAGTAACCCGTCCGCCAGCACAAGCCGGTAGTGTTTCTCGCAACGATACCGCGATCATCAATACCGTATGCTTCCGGTTTTTTGACCGTGCTATCAGCGCCTGCTCCCTGTGCCAAAACAGCACCAGAAAACATTGCTGATGAGAGAATCATTCCTATAATGGTGTTTTTAGCTGATATTTTCTTCATGCTGTTGTTCTTTTAATGAAAACTCCGATTCATAGAGTTCTTTTGATTATACAAAAATGATTTGCAATCATATTCTAAAAGCCTTTTCAATTCTACTACTTCAGGCAAACTCGTGTGTAATATCTCGTTTTGATTATATGAATAATTGAATCATTGTGTTGCAATCACGCAACATTAGAGTCTTTAAAATTGCCAATCATAATAGCTAATTGTGATTGATGGCCGGGTGATCGATGGATTCATAAGAAAAAGTCCGGGTAATTTACGTTTGTCGCACAGACCTGGTGTCTGGGATAATCGTGTAGAAAGCGATGAATTGCCGAGTAATCGGACGTATACTTGGGTCGATTGGTTTTTGGGGGTGAACTGATCTGTTCCTCATTATTTTGTGAAATTATCTAAGGAAGCGCTGATTAATTCAACGAACGTGATGAAGGGCGAGGCGCACGGAACGCAACAACCGAGACATATCAATCTGATAGGCGAGGGAGTGAGTACCGCGCAACGAAGCAATTCGCTCGTGCAGTCAATTAATCAACGCTTCCCTAATTGCCGGGACATCGCATGATTGAAACAGCAGCAGAAATTTCTTTGTCGGCTCGTGATTTGTGTCGTGAATATGGTCGCTATGTGGCAGTCGATCATGTGAATCTGGAGTTACATAGAGGCGAAGTGTTAGGATTGCTCGGGCCGAACGGCGCTGGAAAAAGCACGACCATGCGCATGTTGACCGGCCTGTTGGCTCCCAGCAGCGGCAGCATACAAATTTGCGGTATCGATCTTTTGGAGCAGCCCACAGCAGCGAAAGCACAAGTGGGTTTTTTACCGGAAATACCGCCGCTCTATCCGGATTTGACCGTTGACGAGTATTTGCGATTGGCTGCGCGATTGCATCGTGTGCCAAAAGCAGAAGAGCCTGCCGCGTTGGCAAGTGCTAAACAGCGCTGCGGATTGAATGATTGCGGCAATCGCTTGATTGGCGCTTTGTCGAAAGGATTCCAACAACGTGTGGGGATTGCACAAGCTATCATCCATAAGCCGGCTGTCATTATTTTGGATGAACCCAGTGTTGGGCTGGATCCAAACCAAATGCGCGAAATCCGTCAATTGATACGGGATCTGGGCAAAACCAGCAGTGTTATTTTATCAACCCATCTGTTATCGGAAGTTGTCAGTGTCTGCGATCGCGTGCAGATCCTGCATAAAGGCCAAGTGGTGTTCAATCAGAGCATGCCGGAAATACAACAGCGCAATATTCATTTGGAATCGATATTCACGCAACTTACTCAATAACATTAGGAATCGCCTCATGATCGCGATCATTATCCGCAAAGAATTAACAATGCTGTTTATTTCTCCGCTCGCATGGGTAATATTAGCCGCGATTCAATTTATTTTATCTTGGTTCTTTTTGGTGCGGCTTGATGCGTTTCTTGAGATTCAACCGCAAATGCTGCAAATTGCAAATCCTCCGGGTGTGACCGAAATGATCGTGTCGCCTGTTTTTGCATTGGCCGCCATCGTCTTGATGATGATTGCGCCTATATTATCCATGCGTTTACTCGCGGAGGAACGCCGCAATCATACGCTTAGTTTTCTGATCGCCGCGCCGGTTTCTATTGCCACTATCGTTCTCGGAAAATTTTTTGCGCTCATGATTTTTTTTACCGTCATCGTAACCCTGATCGCGTTATTATCCGTGTCCCTACTACTTGGCGGCGTGTTGGATATGGGTTTGATCACGGCTAATTTGCTCGGGCTGTTTTTTTTGGCCGCCTGTTTTTCCGCGCTCGGATTGTATTTCTCGAGCCTGACAGCCCAACCGGCTATTGCTGCGGTTGCCTCATTGGCGGCGTTACTCGGGCTCTGGATGATCGATCTGGCTGCCAGTGAGACCGAGGGATGGTTGCATTATTTTTCGTTGCTCAAACATTTCCGTCTCTTTAATCAAGGTTTGATCGATACTTTGGGAATCAGCTATTTCCTGTTGTTTATAATCTTATTTCTGGTGCTGACGATCCGCCGCCTCGAAGGGGAACGGCTGCATGACTAATCTTGTTTGATCATAAGCCATGACCGGAATTAATCATAAACTGCGCAGACAACATCGGATTCATCACGGTGTTTTTGTAATTCTGTTATTGGTGCTAATGGGTGTGCTGGGTTATCTTGCAACGCAATATCGAATGCAATGGGATATCAGTCAAAATCAGCGGAATAGCCTGAATGCAGCCAGTATCGAGATTTTGCAAAAATTGCCCGGACCGGTGCAGGTAACTGCGTATGCGACGGAATACCAGGCGGAAATCGGAGACATTCGCAAAGTGATTGCCGATTTTGTGGCGCTATATCAGCGGGCTAAACCTGATTTGGCATTGCAATTCATTGACCCGGTGGAGCAACCTTTGCTCGCCCAAGAAGCAAATGTACAGGTCAACGGTGAGATCGTGATTACCTACCGGCATAAAACCGAGCATCTCGCGGTGATCAATGAGCAGACTTTCTCTAACGCGCTGATGCGATTGGCGCGCTTGGAAGATAAATTGATTATCGAATTAAGCGGACATGGTGAACGTACACTAGATGGCGCTGCGAATTTTGACTTGGGAGAATTCGGAAAATCTTTACGAAGATCCGGATTTGGCAATCAATTGCTGAACCTGGCCATCGAACAGGAGATTCCATTGAATGCGGATATGCTAATCATTGCTTCGCCGCAAGTGGATTTGTTACCGGGCGAAGTGGATAAGCTGCTGGACTATATCGACCGCGGCGGCAATTTATTATGGCTGGTCGATCAGGAATCGTTGCGCGGCTTATTACCGCTAACAGAGAAATTACGTTTAACCTTAACGCCCGGTGTTGTGGTTGATCCGCATGCGCAACAACTGAAAGCCCCCATAACTTTTTCATTAGGCGCGGTATACGGACAACATCCGGTTACCAGCGGCTTTCAATATATTACGGTGTTTCCGTATGCGCGCCAGATTACGATTGACGATAACACCGACTGGAGTAGCGTTTCGCTGGTTGAAGTGGCGCCGAATGGATGGGTTGAAACCGGCGATTTGAATGCCGAGATCGCATTTGACGAAGCGGCGGATGTGCCGGGTCCTATCAGTGTTGCTGCGGCATTATCCCGCAATATCAACGATCGCGAGCAGCGCATCGTGATTGTCGGTAGCGGGCACTTTCTGGCGAATACTTATCTGGGAAACGGTAATAACCTGGATTTTGGAATAAATTTAGTGAACTGGCTGACTGGTGATGAAGAAATGATGATCATTCAACCCCGTGCAGCGCTCGATGGTAATCTGGCGTTGAGTCAATCGCAATTGACGTTTATCGCCGTGGGATTGATGGTGGCATTACCGTTGCTGTTTCTGGCAATCGGAATCAGTATTTGGTGGTATCGCAGGAGAAAAGCGGCACCATGACACATCATGCTCGTCTTAATTGGATCATGTTTGTCACCATCGCAGGTTTGCTGGTGTTTTTATACTTCAGACCCTCGTCACAAGAGACTCTGGATTACCCGATTGTCAATAAACCCATATCATCCTTGCAGAGCGTACGTATCATCCGGCGTCATCAGGAAGAAATCGCGCTTGAACGTTCCGGTGCTCAATGGCGCATGATAAAACCGGTAATGGCCGCAGTTGACGAGCAGAAAATCCTGGCAATTTTTGAGATTCTGAATGCACGCAGCGAGCATCGGCTTCCCGCCACCGACCTGGGGCGTTTTGGTTTGCTGCAACCCAGCGTGCAGCTTTTTTTCGACGATCAATCGATCAGTCTTGGCGGTTTTGCTCCGATCAAGCATCAACAATATGTCCAGACAGAGCAACATGTTTATTTGATTTCGCCACGCTACGGCTTGTCATTGCCGCGTAAGGCCACCGAATTGATCAATCCTGTCTTGTTACAACCGGATGAGAATCTGATAAAACTTGTTTTGCCGCAATTTGAAGTTGAGCGGCAGGAAGGGCAATGGCAGATCCTTTCGCTCAAACAGATTGAATCAATCGATCGGGAAACCATTGCGCAATGGATCGAACGTTGGCAATCGCTACCGGCAACCGAATTGACAATCGGCGATCTCGCCGAAGCCGGATCAACAGAAAGGAGTCGGATCGGAATTGAATTGCAAGATGGACGAACCATTGATTTTCAAGTATTGCAAAATGAATCATTCATCATTGTGCTGAGATCGGACAATGGAGTCGGTTATCAATTTCCAATCGAGACCGGCCGGCAATTGCTTGATCCGCATGTCTTTCAGCAGCAATCGTTAATACCCAGCCACTGATGCCGGAATTACCAGAAGTCGAAACAACGCGGCGCGGCATTACGCCTTACTTACAGGGACAGACAATCGCGAAAGCCGTCGTCCGCAATGCAAAACTGCGCTGGTCGATACCGGATAATCTATCGACGTTAGTCAGTGGACTGACCATTCAAGATATTCACAGACGGGCCAAATATTTGCTGCTGGAATGCGAAACTGGCACATTAATCATTCATCTCGGTATGTCGGGCAGCCTGCGCGTTTATCCGCTGACAACCGAACGCAAGGCCGAATTGCTTCATCAACATGATCACTTTGACTTGGTTTTGCAAAATGGAACGGTATTGCGATTACGAGATCCGCGCCGTTTTGGCGCGGTATTATGGCAAGCAGGAGATGCATTGCTTCATCCTTTGCTGATCAATCTGGGACCGGAACCGTTGACACCGGAATTCAATGGCAGCGGATTGTTTGATCAAACCCGCGGCCGCGTTGCCAGCATCAAACAGACACTGATGAATCAACAAGTCGTCGTGGGTGTCGGGAATATTTATGCCAATGAAGCATTGTTTACCGCTGGAATACATCCTAAAACTCCAAGTGGCAGGATCAGCAAAATCCGCTATGAAAAATTGGTTCATGCGATTAAACAGACATTGCAGCAAGCAATCGAAGCGGGGGGAAGCAGTTTGCGCGATTTCGTTCACAGTGACGGAACCCCGGGGTATTTTCAGCAGCACTATTGGGTTTATGGGCGGGAAGGGCAGCTTTGTAAAAAATGCGGGAGCCTGATTAAGCAAATCAGGCAGAATCAACGCTCCAGTTATTATTGCCCGGCCTGCCAGCATTGAGATGATTTGACTTAGTAAATGACACAATAAGGGACATCATGAAAATTACATTTGTCGGCGGCGGGAATATGGCTTCCGCATTAATCAGCGGATTATTACGGCAGGGTTTTTCTGTAGAGCAATTGCAGGTAATTGAAATTAATCCTGATAGCCGTGAAAAATTAAAACAGAATTATGGGATTTCTGTATTTGAGAATCTTGCAGAAGGTATCGCAGGCTGCGATATTATTGTGTTATCGGTAAAACCCCAGCAGTTACGTGATCTTACGCGAGACCTTGTGCCAGTGTTGGATAATCAATTAGTGATATCGATAGCCGCCGGCATTCGCGCCAGCGATATCGTACGCTGGTTAAATGACCATAACAGGGTTATCCGTGCTATGCCGAATACGCCCTCGCTCGTAGGAAGCGGGGTCGCCGGTTTATACGCGACACCGGGGATCGATCCACAAGACCAGAAAAATGCCGAATCAATTCTGGCAGCGGTTGGTTCGACGCTTTGGGTGAATGAAGAGGAGTTATTGCATGCCGTTACCGCTATTTCGGGCAGCGGACCGGCTTATGTTTTCTATTTCATTGAAGCCATGCAGCAAGCAGGTGTAGAGCTGGGGTTAACAACCGAGCAAGCCAAACGTTTAAGTTTGCTGACTTTTGCAGGCGCCAGCAAATTAGCGAGTTCGAGTGATGATGACGTGGCTCTTCTGCGAGCGCGAGTGACCTCGAAAGGTGGTACCACCGAGCAGGCAATTCTAACGATGGAAAAAAATGAGATTAAGTGTAAGATCATAGCCGCCATTCATGCAGCGAATGATCGCTCTCGCGAAATGAGCGATGAATACGGCAAGATATAGCGCTAGATGTTGTCAGTGGGTAATGCATTAACTAACAATTCGTTTTCTGGAAAATTACTATGTCCAATCAGATTCTAGTTTTTCTTATCGATACCCTCCTGGGCTTACTTTCATTAGCATTGTTGCTGCGATTTTATTTTCAACTGTTGCGAGTGCCTTATTACAATTCTGTCTCGCAATTTTTAATTGCAGTCACAGATTTTATGGTCAGACCGGCGCGCCGTGTAATTCCTGGATGGGCGGGCATGGATATGTCGACGTTGGTGCTTGCCTGGCTGCTGGAAAGCATCATTGTAACCAGTGTCTATGTCGTGCAAGGTTATGATTTCGACGCCAACCTCATTTTTTCGCTGGGTATAATGGGACTGTTGGGAATTGTTTCCATCGTAAAAACAACACTCTATATCATTCTGGTTATGATCATCATGCAAGCGGTTTTGTCATGGGTTAATCCGAACAGCCCATTGGCGCCGTTACTGGACGGTTTTACCCGACCGTTTTTGATGATTTTTCGCAGACGCATCGCACCGATTGCCAATGTGGATTTATCGCCGTTATTCGTACTGATTGTGATTCAAGTGCTACTCATGATTGTGGCGGGTTTTCATATGCAAATTTCGGCATTGCTGCATTAAATATGTAATCGAATGGCACCATGGTATCGCTACGACAAGGCGGACAATTTGATACTCACGCTGCATATTCAAACTGGCGCAAAAGTTACCGGGGTAGCAGGCATTCACGGCGATGCATTGAAAATCAAGCTTGCTGCCGCGCCAGTGGCGGGTAAAGCCAACGCGATGTTGTTGAGTTATTTGGCGGATCGGTTCGATGTGCCGCTGAGTCAGGTGATACTCAAGCAGGGTGACAAGTCGCGTCACAAGTTGGTTGTGATTCAGCAGCCAATAGCGAATCCGGAGCAGCGATTGAACCAATTGCAGCAGCTTTTGTGAAACCCCGGAAAGATAAACGATCATGGAATTAATTTTATGGCGGCACGCCGAAGCTGAAGATACCTACCCCGATGCATCGCGCGAATTGACCAATAAAGGATTGGATCAAGCACAGCGGATGGCCAATTGGCTCCAGACAAAGCTTCCGGAACACACCCAAGTGATTGTCAGTCCCACAAGACGGACGCAGCAGACAGCGACCGCCTTGACAGAACATTTTATAACCGATGGTACCGTTGGGCCAGGTGCAAATGTCCAGGCGGTGCTTAATGCCGCAGGCTGGCCCAGTGCATCCGGCGTAGTCGTGATTGTGGGGCATCAACCGACGATCGGTGAGGTTGTCCATCATTTGATTCCGGTCGTGCCGGCGGGATTGCGTGTGCGAAGAGGATCGGTCTGGTGGATTCGTTGTCAGGAAAAGGACACGGGGATCGAGTCAGTATTGCATACCGTGATGTATCCCGACATGCTATGAAGTTTCGCACGGATAGCCTTATCTATTTTTGTTGCATTAGAGTACTTATGAAATATTTTCTTTTTTAATTTCATTCATACACTGATCCCAATAAGGCAAACCCTCGAAGCGTTTCACCATAAAATCTACGAATGCCCGGACGCGCTGTGACAAATGGCGGGTCTGCGGGTAAATCGCGTAAGCGGCGAGCGGCGGGCACTGATAATCAGCTAATAACGGTACTAGCGTGCCTTGTTCGATTTCCTGATAGACAATAAATGTCGGTAATAGCACGATACCCAAACTGGCGGTGGCAGCGTCGCGTAGAAATTGACCATTGCCGGCTTTCAGATAGGGTTTGATCGGTACCTTGATCAATTGACCGCCCGCGTCGTGAAGCTGCCATTGCTCGATGTTGCTAATCAGGTTGTATGCCAGGCAACGGTGCTGATGCAGATCTTCCGGTGCTTGCGGTGCGCCATTACGTGCCAGATAGTCCGGGCTGGCGCATAGGATTGTTTGGACGGGTGCAAGGTGGCGCGCGATTAAGCTTGAATCAGGCAAACTGGCAATGCGAATGGCGAGATCGAAGCCTTCCGCCAGTAAATCCACTTGCCGGTCGTTGAAGTCCAGATCGAATTCAATGTCCGGGTGCTGTTGTAAAAATTCATTGATGGCCGGTCCCAGATGCATCAGACCAAAGCTCAGCGGTACAGCGACTTTGAGGCTGCCTCTTAATGCGCCGTGTGATTGCGATGTAGCGAGCTCGGCTTCGAGGATATCCGCGAGGATTCGAACCGTTTGCTGATAAAACGCCCGGCCGCTGTCGGTCAGATTCATCTGCCTCGTGGTGCGATGAAACAATTCCACTCCCAGATGCGTTTCGAGTTCTTTCAAGCGACGGCTTACGACGGACTTAGCGACATCCATACGATCCGCGGCGGCGCTGATGCTGCCGGTCTCGACCACGCGCACGAACGTGTTCATATTTTCGTATCGATCCATAAAAGTGCCTTATTGTTGCTATTATGAGAACAGTTATTTCTTTTGGAAGATATTTATTCTTATTATAACAACGATGATAATGCTCTCCATCAATTAAATAAACATACAGATTAATAGGAGGGAGTCATGGAAACTATGACAGTCAATGCAGCACAAATCATCCCGGCAGTGGCAGTGCCGGAAGGCGCTGGAGTCACAGTGTACCGTACGATTGGCACACCCGTGATACGCAATTACGATCCATTCTTGTTGCTGGATCATATCAGCAGCGACAAACCGGAAGATTATCTGGCCGGTTTTCCATCACACCCGCATCGCGGTTTCGTTACTTTCACCTACATGATCGATGGTCACATGGAGCACCAGGACAGCATGGGTAACCGCGGCGATTTGGGACCGGGATCGGCGCAATGGATGAAGGCTGCCAGTGGCGTGATTCATTCGGAAATGCCGAAACAGCAGAATGGCTTAATGCGCGGTTTTCAATTGTGGATCAACCTGCCGGCGGCGCACAAAATGGATCATCCGGAATATCAGGAATACGCCACCGAAGCTTTTCCAGTGGTCGATGCGCCGGATTACCGGGTTAAAGTGCTGATCGGCCGTTATGTCGACGTGCAGTCACCCATTATCGATCCCGTTACCGATGTTTCTTATTTCGATGTGAAAGTACAACCGGGCAAACGCTTTCAACATCGTTTGCCCGCACGGCACCACAGTTTTCTGTATGTATTCGAAGGAGATGGGCATTTACATCAGCAATTTGTCGCAATGCATTCTCTGGCGGCATTGAGCGGCGCTGATGAGATTTTTGATTTTACCGCAGGAAGAAAGGGGGCGCGGTTGTTGGTTGTCAGCGGCAAACCGGTCGGCGAGCCGGTAGTGCAGTACGGCCCGTTTGTGATGAATACCCGTGAAGAAATCGATCAAGCGCTGCAAGATTTTCAAACCAACAGTTTTGTGCGCAATCGCGCGTGGATAAAAAAACGTAACGATTATTCCCATTCAACCATTTAAATAAGGAGATTCAAATGGAAAAAATTGCTCAACTGATAGCACGGCTATTTCTCGCACAAATCTTTTTTCTATCAGGGATTTTTAAGATTGGCGGCTACGAAGGTACGCAAGGTTATATGGAAGCCATGGGTATTCCTGGCATGCTGTTACCATTCGTGATCGCGCTGGAAATTGGCGGCGGCCTGGCGCTTATTGCTGGTTGGCAAACGAAATGGATATCGCTGGCATTGGCAGGCTTTACGTTAGTGGCCGCAGCGATTTTTCACAATAATCTTGCCGATCAGATGCAAATGATCATGTTCATGAAAAATATAGCGATTGCAGGCGGATTGTTGCTGCTGGCGATACAGGGCGCCGGAAGCTATAGTTTGGATAGCCGCCGCACTCTGTAATTGAAGTTGTTAATCTAAAAACCCGGCAAGCTAAGGCCGGGTTATTTTAGCTCCCAGTTAGCGCTTGTAACATGCAGCATAACCGACTAAACTCCATTGTAAGGTTGGTGACTGAATTTTCTACGTTAGAATTTCCCGCATGGAAGCGAAAATACACCCTAGACGTCCCAAGCATCTGAATCTGTTCAAGATCAAGCAGCCGTTACCTGCGGTGGTTTCCATACTGCATCGAATCAGCGGCGCTTTGTTGTTTTTTCCCGGTATACCCCTGGTATTGTGCGGCCTGCAGCTATTGTTGCAATCGCCGGAAAGTTACGAAATATTAATCGGTTATTGGCAAATGCCTGCAGTCAAGGGGCTACTGTTGCTATCGCTGTGGTTCTTTTTGCACCATCTATGCGCCGGTATCCGCCATGTATTGCTGGATTTGCATATCGGTGTTGCATTGCCGCATGCGCGAGTGGGCGGTATTGTGGTTCTGATTTCCGGATTTTCGTTGACGGTTTTAGCGGGAGTGCTGTTATGGTAAGACCGTCTAAATTGGCAGTCACCGGCGCGCATTACGGTTTGAAGGATTGGTTGACGCAACGCGTCACGGCGGTGCTGATGACGCTTTATCTGATTGGATTTGCAATCGTTTTATGTGTTGCCGCACCGCAAGATTACGCTGCCTGGAAAGCATTGTCCGGTCATCAAGGAGTGCGCATTGCGACCTTGGTGTTTTTCATTTGTTTGTTTTGGCATGCATGGATCGGTATGCGCAATATCCTGATGGACTACGTGCACCCGGTAGCAATCCGCTTGCCCGTGCAAATCGCAGTGATTACCGCGTTGTTGTTTTATCTGGTGTGGGTGGCGGATATTTTATGGGGTTAATGTGGCGATAACCAAAAGAAAATTCGATGTAGTCATTGTCGGTGCGGGTGGCGCCGGCATGCGTGCGGCGTTGCAACTATCCGAGGCGGGGTTAAAAGTCGCAGTACTCTCCAAAGTTTTTCCTACACGTTCGCACACAGTATCGGCACAAGGCGGTATTGCCGCGTCGCTGGGCAATGTCACCGAAGACAATTGGCATTGGCACATGTACGACACCGTCAAAGGCTCGGATTATCTCGGCGATCAGGATGCCATCGAATTCATGTGCCGCCAGGCCAATGAAGTGGTCTACGAACTGGAACATTTTGGCATGCCGTTCGATCGCCTGGAGAACGGTAAAATTTACCAGCGCCCGTTCGGCGGACAATCGCAAAATTTCGGTGGGGCGCAAGCCACGCGCTCGTGCGCGGCGGCAGACCGTACCGGTCACGCGCTATTACACACGCTGTATCAACGTAATGTCAGCGCCAATACACAGTTTTTTGTCGAATGGATGGCGTTGGATCTGATTCGCGATGAGCAGGGTGACGTGCTCGGCGTAATTGCGCTGGAAATGGAAACCGGCGAAGTATCGATCCTGCAGGCACGAGCCACCTTATTCGCAACCGGTGGTGGCGGGCGCATTTTTCAAGCCAGCACCAATGCTTTGATCAACACCGGCGATGGACTGGGGATGGCGGCGCGCGCCGGGATTCCGTTGGAAGACATGGAGTTCTGGCAATTTCACCCGACTGGCGTGTACGGTGTCGGTGTATTGATCAGCGAAGCGGTGCGCGGTGAGGGCGGCTATTTGCTGAATCGCAACGGTGAGCGTTTTATGGAGCGTTATGCGCCGAATGCCAAGGACTTGGCGAGCCGCGATGTGGTATCCCGGGCGATGACGACGGAAATTAAAGATGGCCGCGGCTGCGGCGACGAAAGCGACCACTTGTTGCTGAAACTCGATCATCTCGGCGCGGAAATCATCAAGACGCGGCTGCCCGGTATCCGTGAACTGGCGATGAAATTCGCGCATGTCGATCCGATCAATGAACCGATTCCGGTGGTACCGACGGCGCATTACATGATGGGTGGCATTCCGACTAATTATTTCGGGCAAGTAGTTGCACCGTATAAAACCGGTCCGGAAGAGATCGTTTCCGGCTTCTATGCTGTCGGTGAATGCGCGTGCGTATCGGTGCATGGCGCCAACCGGCTGGGAACCAATTCGCTTCTCGATCTGGTGGTTTTTGGTCGCGCAGCGGCACATCAAATTCTCGAAGATCTGAAAACAAATCCGCATCATAAGCCGTTGCCGGACAATGCTGCGGATAAAACCTTGGCGCGACTGGCACGGCTGGAAACTCAGAAAGACGGCGAAAATGTCTCGCAAGTGCATGCTGCGCTGGCTAAAACCATGCAGACCTATTGCGGCGTGTTCCGTTTCGAAGATATGCTGATGCAAGGCGTCGAGAAAATCCTGGAAGTGGGCAAACGCGTTGGACAAACAGAGATCAAGGATAAAAGCAAAGTTTTCAACACCGCTCGCATCGAAGCGCTAGAACTCGATAATCTGAAAGAAGTCGCGACTGCTACCATGATCTCCGCTGAAGCCCGCCGCGAAAGCCGCGGCGCTCATGCCCGCGACGATTTCCCCGAACGTGACGACGTCAAATGGTTAAAACACACGCTGTTTTTCAGCGCAGACAATCGCCTGGATTATAAGCCGGTTCGGTTGAAACCGATTACAGTAGAATCATTTCCGCCAAAAGCTAGGACTTATTAGTTTTGCAAGCCCTTTCTTCATAATCCAGAAAATCGTCGCCAACAAACCGAGTCCATTCGTTCGTAGTAAACGAACGTCCGGCTACTTCGCAGGCATGTTCAATAAGATTTTTTGGATTAACATCCCATAATATCCACCGATTATCATCCTTATGATTCCACGAATGAAATAAAATCTTATTATCGAAGCGGAAGTGTATTTGCCCAAACCTTTGCTCATAATCTGGATCGCTAATTTCTTTCCTGGCAATTACTTCACCAGTTGTTACATCCCATAAAACCCAAAGAGAAATTAAGCTAGCGCTAACAGCTAATTTTCCATCTGGACTAAAGGCGATACCCTCAATGTTACTTTCTTCGTGACCAAGTTGAATCCGACAATTCCCAGTAGAGCCTTTATAGCATTCTCCTGTCGTAGTTTCCCATAACCTGATACCGCTGTGATTATTACTTGTCGTCATGAGAACTTTCCTATCAGGACTAAAAGCCGCCTGGTTAATTTGATCATCATTGTTTCCTATGAGTGGTATTTCTTGATATGAATCTCCCAGCCAAGAAAGTAATCTTCCATTTGCTGTAACGGCATATATTTTTCTTTCAGCTTCACTAAAAACTACATGCTTTGGAGTTGTATGACCAGGGGCGAGAATTTTTATTGGAGGATCATTTTGCTGATCTGAGGTAAGAGACCATATTTCTAAAGCTAAGCCATTATCATCATTGCCTCCTAACAGTAATCGTTTACCGTCTCGGCTTAAAGCGATGCTCGTTACTGCAATGTCGTTGCTTCGTATTTCTTTAGTTAAAGCAAATTTCTTTTGATTATTATCAAAATCAAAAACCTTGGCTCCGGAAGAATCCCAATTAATAACGAATCGCATTTCATCGCCACTGAAAGCAAAACCTCCGAAACCATTCATGCCAGTTTCGTTTAATTCTAGCCATGGCTGTGAGAGTCGATCACCTGCCGAAATATTCCATACCACTAGGTTACCTCCTGCTCCGCCCCCTGCGATTTGTGTGCCACTGGGATTAAACACCAAGCTTCGTAGGCCTCTGATATCATTCCATTTTGCTTTTAAAGTGATTGCATTATCCTTTGTTTTGCTCTCATTAAAATTCCAGATATTTACAATACTGCTTGTTATATCCACTTTATAGGTGGCAAATTGTTGTCCATTAAAATTGAATGAAAATAACCTGTTACCAATATCATTAAGCAAATATTCTCCTCTTTTTAATGCCAATCTTTCTTTAAGATTCTCATCACTATCCGTATTCCAGAGCATTAAATCTAACAAGTATTTGCTGAGGATATGTTTACCATTAGGACTAATGACTGTTGGCTCGTGTGTTATCCCTTCATCCGATCCGACGGTAATCTTCCATTTTTTTACTTCTTTAAAATTATCCTGACTCCATAATTTCATATAAAGATCTTCGCCTTGGCTATCGATGCGGTAGCTGAGGATTGATTTGTTATTTATTGGGTGGAAATGTGCTTCGATTAGTCCACCTTCATGGCTACGCCAAATTTTTATTTTTTCTTTCGTAGCCAGATTTAAAATCTTTAACATTCCGCCCTCGTGTGCGGTTAATAATTGTTTACCATCTGTGCTAAACGAGATGCTTGTGACCATTCCGGAGATCTTTTCGTCGCCAATAGTGTCACTTGCTGGTATTAATGCAAGCTGGTTGCCATTGGCAACTTCCCAAAAAATTAGATCACCGCTCTTATTTCCGGTAACAACTTGTTGACCATCCTGACTGAAGGCAACAGCACTTAATTCATTGCCCAAGAAGCTTAAAAATTTTTTAGTTACTCTACTGCTGTGTGTATTCCATACAATCAAACCTTCATCGCTTATACTTGCTAAGTAGTTTCCATCCGGACTGTAAGCGATTTTCTTAATATCTTTCTGGTGGCCGATCAAGTTTTGATGTGTATGAGATGATAGCAGTGTCGATAAGAGGGCTTTGTAAGCCGTAGGATTGTCAGGCTGTAATCGGTAGGCTTGCGCTGCTAGCAAATGGGCATGAACTGGATCGCCATTCATGTCTCCGGGATTTTGGATTGCAGATTCGGCTTGGACATAAAATTTTTCTACTAATGCTGCATTTCTCTGTTTCTTTGCTGTAAGAAAACCCAGAGAGGTTGCGATCGATAATCCAACCAGTAAAGTAGCTACTGATCTTGTCAGCCACTTAGTTATTCGATGTTGCTTTAAGTCTTCTCCTACAAGCTGATCTTTTGAAACACCATGTAGTGTTGCTGCGATTGTTGCAGCTGCATCTAAAAATAATGGATCACTTAACGATAATTGGCTTTCTTTTTTTTGTTGCCGGAGATCAATATAGAAAGGCTCAGCAGTAAAAACATTTTTTAGCTTTTGCGGCAGCGCAGTCGTCAAATTCCAATCAAAGTCGTTTGTTTCGCTATCCCACGCTATGTTGCCTTCTGTTAAGGCAATTAAAAGTGTGGCCTTTGATTTGCTAGTCAACCAATAATCGACTTCTTGTTGCACCCATTTAGATCCAGCTGCTTCAGGTGAAGCAAGCAGTATGAAATACTGCGAATCACTTAATGCATTTAGAATCGATTGCCACAGTTCTGGTGCAACTGAGAGATTGGTTTGGTCGCGAAAAATATGTAATGCACGAATTTTGTACCATGGTTTTGCGATACGATGCAAAGCATGCTGCAATGTTGGTGCTAACTTTCCATCTGCTGCATGACTATAGGAAATAAATGCGTTATAGGACATTCGAATACTCCACTATTTTAATCTCTTCGGGTTTAATTCCTCGCCCCTTGGGGCGTAAGCTGGTTGAAAACCAGCAGCCTGAAGAGCGCATTTAATACCTCGCCGCTTGCGGCGGGGTGCTTTATTTTATGCAAATTGTAAATTAGAACGGCTTTCAGTGCATTACTACTGCTGTAGCACTACTGTCGTTCCCTATCTGGGATATGATGGGAATATCCAATATCTTATTTTTAAAAATAGCAAGATGTAGTTATACGAAATGGTTATTGCTCCGAGTGTCGTAATATGATTTATGATCAATAGTATACTTACCTATGGCAAACATTTTTAATTGACGAAAGCGATCAGAAACTCGAAATCCACCAGGATTTATCAGAAAACAATCACTTGAAAAGGAGTGTGGGATGAGTACCCTAAAACCCATTAGAACTACCGCTGGAAATCAAGCAGCTGTTGTGTTTATTCATGGTTTTGGTGGGAATTACCTGGAAACTTGGCAGAATTTTCCACGGTACTTGGTGGATGATAGCCGGTTGAGCGGTTGGAATATCTACTCGCTCGGTTACGATACGCATTTGCGGGTTGATGTCGGTAAGTTATGGACAGCAGATCCGGATCTCCAAGAAGTGGCCGTCAAATTATCGACAGATGTGCAGGTCGGGGCAATCAGAGGTTATAAAAGTTTGGCGCTGGTTGCTCATAGCATGGGTGGATTGGTAACGCAGCGAGCTTTGCTCGACAGTGCCGATTTACGAGATAAGATAAGCCATGTTTTTCTATTCGGTACTCCCAGTGGCGGGCTCAAGTCAGCTTATATTACACGCTGGTTAAAACCGCAATTGCGTGATATGGCCAGAGATGGCGTCTTTATTCGTAAGCTTAGGGAAGATTGGGATACTCGTTTCAGCAGAGTACGCGGTCAGTTGCTGCCATTTGTTTTTTCTGCAGTGGGTGGTTCACTAGATGAATTTGTGCCCTACGAATCTTCACTAGGGCCGTTTCCAGAAGAAGCTTATCCAAGCTGTCGTTTTGTGGTTCCTGGAGATCATCTCAAAATCGTCAAACCAACTTCACCGGAATCTGAGAGCGTACAGTTGGTTGTGAATCGATTAATCGGCCATGCACCTTCAACCGAAGTCTGGAATTCGGCACGAGTGGCGATTGAATCGAGGGATTTTCAACGTGCTGTGGATTTACTTGAAGCTAGAGTGAGCGAATTGGATAAAGAAGGAATTGTGCAGTTGGCTTTGGGTCTTGAAGGTGTGGGTCGCCGTGATGATGCGATTTCTCTGTTACAGCAGCGTGGTACGTCCGATACTGATCCGATGGGTGTATTAGCCGGACGGTTAAAGCGGCGCTGGTTGCTTAACCGGATAGAGAAAGATGGTGAGATGGCTCGTCAGCTTTATGGAAAAGCGCTTGAGCGCGCACTTGCGCAACAGGATTATTCTCAAGCTTATTATCATGGAATTAATGTCGCTTTCTTTCAATTGTTTGCAGATCGTCAACTCGCAACCGCTCAAGCTACGGCACGCGATGTCCTGGCGTATTGTCAGAAAGCGCAAGCTGGTGAGCTAGCCAGTGATCGCAAATGGCGTTTGGCAACTGAGGGTGAAGCGTTGATACACTTGAATCAGCCGGATGCCGCATATGCGCGCTACCAACAAGCTATTGCTCCTGAACAGGGTGCAGAGCCCAGAGAAATTGAATCGATGTATCAACAGGCAATTTATCTAAGCCGCGAGGTTGGCGACAATTTATTACGTCGAAAATTGACAAAGCTTTTTCGTAACGAGGATTCCGAATGAAGCCACTTTGTTTCGTGCTCATGCCGTTTGGTAAAAAACCCGCAATTTCCGGCATTCTGGTTGATTTCGATGCGGTTTACCATGAATTAATTGCTCCGGCTATTCGTGCTGCGGGACTTGATCCATTACGGGCCGATGAGGAAATGGCGGGTGGGATTATTCACAAGCCGATGTTCGAACGCCTGATTTTATGTGAATATGCCATTGCCGATTTAACCACGGCCAATGCGAATGTGTTTTATGAATTGGGTTTGCGCCATGCAGTTCGCTCATCTTCGACCCTGCTGCTGTTTGCGAAGGATACCGGTCAGCTTCCATTTGATGTGGCGCCACTGCGCAGTTTTCTCTATGATCTTGGCACTGACGGTAAACCTAAAGATCCTGAAATTGCTGTTGCGAGTTTGACAACCCAGCTCCAGGAAGCACGTCAGCAGCTTGCCGATAGTCCGGTATTCCAGTTAGTAGAGGGGTTTCCCGATATTAAACGGTTAAAAACAGATGTGTTCCGTGAACGAGTGAATTATTCGGAGCGAATCAAACAAACGTTGGCAAACGCTCGTAAGCAAGGATTCGAAGCCGTTAGTGCGGTTGAGCGCGATCTTGCACAAAATGCAAAAATGGCGGATATAGAATCCGGCGTGGTGATTGATTTGTTTTTATCGTATCGTGCGGTACGGGGATGGCAGGAAATGATCGATTTGGTGGCAAAAATGTCTCCACCACTAGCAGCCACCGTGATGGTGCAAGAACAATTGGGCTTGGCTTTGAATCGTGCCGGACGCAGCGATGAAGCTGAAAAAGTGTTATTAGATGTCATCGCCAAACGTGGTCCAAGCAGCGAAACCTACGGCATACTCGGAAGGGTGTATAAAGATCGTTGGGATAATGCTTGTAAAAATGGTGACGAATTTCTCGCCAGAGGACTGCTTCGAAGGGCGATTGACGCCTATCTAAAAGGTTTTGAAGCGGATTGGCGCGATGCTTATCCTGGTATCAATGCGGTTACGCTGATGGAACTCGCGGAACCGCCTGATCCGAGACGCTTAAAGATATTGCCAGTGGTGGCCTATGCAGTCGAACGGCGTATCGTTTCGGGAAAACCGGATTACTGGGATTATGCAACATGCTTAGAACTCGCGGTGCTAGCAAAAGATGAAGAAAGTGCAGCCGATGCACTGAGTTCCGCACTCGCTGCTGTCCGGGAACCATGGGAACCTGAAACGACTGCAAGGAACTTGCGATTGTTGATGGATACCTGGAGAAAGCGGGGAGAGTTATTAGCCTGGGTTGAAACAATTGAAAAAGCTCTGGCAGTACGTGCCGCACTTTAGTAGATACTCATGACTTGGTTATTTAAACAGGCTCCGGTTAGTCATTCTTGACACTGCTTAAAATCTCAAGATTTTCGTGCCTTAACACGCAAGCGGATTTGTTTTTCGATTTCGATAATGACAAATAACGCAATGCCGCAGCCAATCACCAACAATCCATCGAGAAGCGGTACCGCGGTCGTGCCGAAAATGGTTTGCAGTGGCGGCAGGTAGGTGATGGCTAATTGCCCGATCGTGACGATTGCAAGCGTAAGCCATATGACTTTGGTGCCGCGAATGGCTTTCCAGGTGAACGAAGTACCGTAGATGTTGCGAATAAAAAATAAATAGAAAATTTCCAATACCACGATCGTATTTACAGCGAGTGTCCGCGCCAGTTCGATCGGATGTCCCTGCGCGATGGCGTACGAGAAGATGCCATAAACGCTGCAAAGGAACAAAAACGAGACCATGACAATTTGCCATATCAGTTCACCGCTGAGCAGCGGTTCTGCCCGCGCGCGCGGCGGACGACGCATGGTATTTTCTTCTGTCGGTTCAAAAGCCAACGCGATGCCTAAAGTCACCGCAGTGATCAAATTAATCCATAAAATCTGAATAGGCGTGATCGGTAATACCATACCGAAGAGCAACGCGACAATGACGGTCATTGCTTCTCCGGCATTGGTTGGCAGGGTCCAAGTGATGACTTTCCTGATATTGTCGTAAACAGTCCGGCCTTCCCGCACTGCATTGGCGATAGAAGCGAAATTGTCGTCAACCAACACCAGTTCGGCAGCTTCCTTGGCAGCCTCGCTGCCTTTTTTGCCCATTGCAATACCCGCATCGGCGCGTTTGAGCGCTGGCGCATCGTTAACGCCGTCGCCGGTCATGGCGACAGACAAGCCATGCGATTGTAACGCCATTACCAAGCGCAATTTGTGTTCCGGACTGGTGCGAGCAAAAATATCGCAAGTCATGACTGCGGCTTTTAATGCATCATCGCTCATTTTATCCAAGTCTGCACCGGTCAAAACCGTTACCGGGTTTTGCAACCCGATTTGGTGGCCAATGGCGGCGGCTGTTTTTGCGTGATCGCCGGTGATCATCTTGACGCGAATGCCTGCGGCATGGCAATCCGCAACGGCAGTGATCGCTTCGGCGCGAGGCGGATCGATCATACCTGTCATCCCGAATAACACGAAATCGCTTTCAGTATCGGAAAACTCAAGAATGGTGTGTTCCGGCTTGATTGTCTTGGCAGCGAATGCCAATACCCGTTGACCAAGCGCGGCGATTTTGTCGGCTTGCTTCAGCCAATAATCTTTATTCAGCGGTTCGGTACCGTGACTTGCATTTTGTTGCGAACACATAGCGAGAATTTGTTCGGGTGCGCCTTTTGCAAAAATGCAGGCATGGCGCTCGTGATCATGATTCAGGGTTGCCATGAAACGATGTTTGGCGTCGAATGGAATTGCATCGGTACGAACCCAATTTACTTGTTCTTGATGGAGATCGATGCCGAGCTTGCTGGCAAAAGCCAGCAAAGCACCTTCCATAGGATCGCCTTCGACAGTCCAAGTGCCGTGAAGATTGTGCAGCGATGCATCGTTGCATAACGAGGCAGCACGGGCGAGTTCATCCAGAACAGCGTATTCGTCTGGTGAGACTTCGGTGTTTTCCAGCAACAAAGCGCCTTGCGGCTCATAACCGTTGCCGAGCAGCGTGAACAGATGCTGATGGGTCAGCACCGATGCGACCATCATTTCATTGCGGGTCAAAGTGCCGGTCTTATCGGTACAGATAACCGATACCGAACCAATGGTTTCTATTGCAGGCAAGCGCCGTACAATGGCATTGCGTTTAGCCATCGATTGCACGCCGACCGCCAGCGTAATCGTCAATACTGCAGGCAAACCCTCGGGAATGGCTGCGACCGACAAACCCACCACGGCCATGAATAGTTCCGAAAATTCATGATGTTCGGAAAAATAGCCATACGTGAGCAAGAAAGCCGCAATAACTAAGATAAAAACGGTGATCCATTGGGAAAACACGCTCATCTGTTTAACCAACGGCGTAGTTAAGATTTCCACTTCCGCTAACAAATTGCTGATGCGGCCGATTTCAGTCGCAGCGCCGGTAGCGACTACGATTCCTGTGCCTTGTCCGGAGGTTACCAAGGTACCCGAATACACCATGCAAGTGCGATCTCCAAGCAGCGCATTACTGGGAGCTACCGGGACTTGTTTTTGCACCGGCATGGATTCACCGGTGAGGATCGCTTCTTGCAATTGGAGTCCATGCGCTTTCAGCAATCGCATATCGGCAGGCACTTTGTCACCGGCTTCCAGTATTACGATATCACCGGGCACCAGTTTTTCTCCGGCGATACTGCGGCGCACGCCATTGCGCAGCACGGCTGCAGTCGGCGCCAGCATTTGTCGGATAGCGTCCATAGCTTTTTCCGCTTTGCCTTCCTGCACAAAGCCGATGATGGCATTGGCGAATACCACCGCCAAAATCACTGCAGTATCCGCCCAGTGCGCCAGCAATAAGGTAATGAATGCGCAACCGAGCAAGACATAAATCAGAATATTGTTGAATTGCGATAGAAATCGGGCGAAGGCGCTGCGTTTGGGAGGATCCGGCAGCCGGTTGGCGCCATAGGTGCGCATGCGAGACTCGGCTTCCTGATCGCTTAAGCCCGATGGCATTGTGTTGAGAAATTCCAGCAGTTGGCTGATCGGGGTATGGTGCCATGCGGGTGGATTATTGTCAGTGGCCGCAGTTAAATTTTCATTCTGCATAGGCGTCGGATTTTTTTTTGAGGGTAAATTGCTGTGATTGATCCGAAAGCAATGATAAAAGTTTCGTAAACAATCAACTTGCAAACAAGAGAGGCGAGGTAACAGCAGTATACTACAGGCTTATTGCGGTACTAATGCGCTCGGGTGTTGTATCAGCATTGTGTAATTGTCTTTTTTTCGCGATACCCAGCCGCGAATCTCCAGCAATTTTTCGGTGTAGCTATCCAGCGGCGGGAATAGATCGAGATTGGCGTTGGAAACACGAATGTCGGTCTTGTCGTCGAATATCAATCGCGTGTATTTACGGTTTTTCTTGATGCGCGCGGGGATGCCGGTAAATCGCTGCCAACCCTTGCTATGATTGGCGATTTCCGTGATCGGACGGGGTTGATACTCCGGCATCGACCAGATACCCAATTTCTGCTTTTCGGCTTTCTGCTGCGCGCGTATCAATTGCTCGGAGTAGCGGCCATTCGGTGGAATGATGCTGACCACCGCCAAGCCATTTTCCAGCAGCATCAAATTCAGATGTTTGCCATCCGGGGTAAACACATGTGCGAGCAAACGCTTATATTTATCGCGCCGCACTTCATCAAATTCCAAATAGACTTTTTTATCCTGTAATTGTTTTTGCAACCATTGCTTGGCTTCATCGCCGCCGGGTTCCTGATCGCGCACGCGGCTTTGAATTTCCGGAGTATTGATGCCGAGTAAACGGACTTGTTTTTTATCTTCCAGGATGATGGTGTCGCCGTCGTAAACTCTGGCAACGTTGTATAAATGACGGCTCGGCTGGCTGGTAATCGTGAGTTGCTGTGCGCCGTCTGAGGGCTGGTCCGAGTAGGTGACGCGTCCTTGACTGTCGATACTGCGGTAAATTTCGCTTGCATTGAGTGATGCCGGCATCCATGCGAGGATGATGCATTGAAACCAAACGAATTTGCTAAAAATGCTCACGCAAGCGCCTCTGCCGGATTGAAGGTCGCATGATAATCCCGTTCAATCGCGGTATGCTTGGAATGCGCATCATCCGGAATTATGGCAAAATGAAAAAATTTGCTGTTGAGTGGTTGCGGCATGGTCAGAAATTTGAGGTAAGCAGAAATGAAATACTATCAGCTAAATGAAGACCAGAATTAATAGGATTAAACAGTATTGTGATCCTTATTCCATAACCTTAATCGTCTTTGAACGCAATCCGGTTGCATAAATTATTGCATGAAACATGCCGAAACACTGGCGGTTTTTGTAATAGGAGACTGCTTTAACCCATGGAAATTGATAAGTTAATTGATGCTGCATTTGAACCCGTTTCGAATGCAGTCGCTTCCGTAATTTTTTACAGCATTCGGCTATTGGATCTTGAAATCAAACTGATCTTGATCTGGCTGGTGGTCGCCGCGGTGTTTTTTACCTTCTACCTGGGGTTCATTAACATCCGCTATTTTGGTCATGCCATTGCGGTATTGCGGGGAAAACACGATAACGGGGACTCAACCGGTCATATCAGCCGGTTTCAAGCATTGATGACTTCTCTGTCGGCGACGGTTGGTTTGGGCAATATTGCTGGTGTGGCGGTGGCTGTCTCCGTTGGTGGGCCTGGCGCCGCATTTTGGATGGCGGCGATGGGCATTTTTAGCATGTCGACCAAATTTGTCGAGGTCACGCTCGGTATTAAATATCGTCAGTGCGATAACAGGAATATGATTTCCGGCGGCCCCATGCACTATTTATACAGTGCTTTTGAGCGTCGCAAAAAACCGCAAATGGGTAAATTCATGGCCGGATTGTTCGCGCTGTGTTGCGTTGGCGGCACGATCGGAGCCGGTGGCTTATTCCAGGCAAATCAAGCGTATCAGCAAGCACTGATTGTGACTGGCGGCGATGCCGGATTTTTAGCCGATAGAGGCTGGTTGTTCGGTTTGTTCATGGCTATTCTGGTCGGAATGGTGATCATTGGCGGGATTCGCTGGATAGCCGCGGTAGCAGGGCGTGTTGTTCCTATCATGGCCGTCATATACATTGTGGCTGGAATCATTGTGATAAGCGTCCACTATGAAGCCATTCCCGGCGCATTAAGCACCATTGTTGAAATGGCACTTTATCCCGAAGCCGGATTAGGCGCCTTAATGGGAGCCTTATTGATGGGCGTGCAGCGCGCCACATTTTCCAATGAAGCGGGACTCGGATCCTCGGCCATTGCGCATTGCGCGGTAAAAACGCACGAACCGGTCAGTCAAGGCATGGTGGGTATGCTGGGGCCGTTTATCGACACTGTGATTATTTGCATGGTCACAGCGTTGGTAATTGTCATTTCCGGTTCTTATGTCGAAGGCAGCGGCATCGAAGGTGTGGAATTGACTTCCCGCGCCTTTGCCTCCGGTATTTCCTGGTTCCCTTACGTGTTGTCGCTAACCGTGTTTCTTTTTGCCTATTCGACTATGATTTCGTGGTCTTATTACGGCCTGGTTTGCACCACCTATTTGTTCGGTGAGCGGATGGCCATTGAATGGATTTACAAGCTATTGTTCTGCATGTTTATTATCATCGGGGCCTCGGCGCAGTTGTCGAATATTATTCTGTTTACCGACGCGATGGTATTTGCGATGGCGGTCCCGAATATCATCGGTTTATACATGCTGGCGCCGGAGATCAAAAAAGATCTGAGGATATATTTACAACAATTGAAGCAAAAAACACAAAAATTACCCGAAAGGTGAATATACCGCGATATCCGGACTGAAACTGGATTAAAATTGGCATTAGCAGCATTAAGTGTATTTTATGCCAAGCCTGATAAAACCTTTCACGACTAATCATTAATTCTAAGTAAATAATCGTTTTATTCTTACGCATCTTCCGGGAAAAATCCATTTTACTGTGCAGCATCATGGCATCTGAAAATTTAATCGAGATCAACGGGTTGAATTTCTCCTACAATACCCGCGCAATTCTAAAAGGCATCAATATGACCATGAAGCGCGGTCAAGTGGTTGCCATCATGGGCGGCAGCGGATCGGGGAAAACGACTCTGTTGCGATTGATTGGCGGGGTGATGCAACCGTCGTCGGGGTATGTCAAATTTGCCGGTCAGGTGGTGCACGAACTGGACCGTGATGCGCTGTTTAAACTGCGCCGCAAGATGGGGATGTTGTTTCAGTTTGGCGCGCTGTTTACCGATTTGTCGGTATTCGATAATGTTGCTTTCCAGATGCGTGAACATACCGATTTACCAGAATCGATGATTCGCGATTTGGTATTGATGAAATTGAACGCAGTCGGTTTGCGCGGCGCGCACCATTTAATGCCGAATGAATTGTCGGGCGGCATGGCGCGGCGGGTAGCGCTGGCGCGTTCGATCGCGCTGGATCCGATGCTGATCATGTACGATGAACCGTTTACCGGACTGGATCCGATCTCATTGAGCGTGATCGGTAACCTGATTCGCCGTTTGACCGACGCGCTGGGGATGACTTCGATTGTAGTGACGCACGATGTGCAGGAATCGTTAAAAATCGTGGATTATGTCTACTTCATTGCGGATGGTGTGATCGCAGCCGAAGGCACGCCAGAGGAAGTGCGCGAATCGGTGGCGCCGTTTGTGCATCAGTTTGTGCACGGCGAGGAAGACGGGCCGGTGCCGTTTCATTATCCGGCGCAATCTTACCGGAAAGACTTGAATCTGGAGAGTGCTCTTGCCTAGACGGATTGTCACCGGTATCCGCAATATTGGCCATCGGACCATCGAAAGCATCTGGCGACTTGGTGTTGCCAGCCGTTTTTTCTTGCTGGTGCTGCTCAAATCCGGCACCAGTTTCCGCCGCTTCAATTTGGTGATCCGGGAGTTGTATTTTACCGGGGTGTTATCGCTCATCATTATCGTGGTATCCGGTTTGTTTGTCGGCATGGTATTGGGGCTGCAAGGGTACGAGACGTTGCAGAAGTACGGCTCGGAATCCGCGGTCGGTACCTTGGTAGCGTTATCGCTGGTGCGGGAGCTGGGGCCGGTAGTGGCCGCATTGCTATTTGCCAGCCGTGCGGGTTCTGCGATCACTGCCGAGGTCGGTCTAATGAAAGCCACCGAGCAGTTGGCCGCGATGGGCATGATGGCGGTCGATCCGGTTGCTCGGGTGGTTGCGCCGCGGTTCTGGGCAGGCGTGATTTCGATGCCGTTTCTGGCGGCTATTTTTTCAGTGATGGGGGTTTACGGCGGTTATTTGGTCACTGTCGTTTTCATCGGTGTCGATGAAGGTTCGTATTGGTCGCAAATGCAAAGCGCAGTCGATTTTCGCATCGATATTCTTAACGGTTTTATTAAAAGCTGTTTTTTCGGTGTTGCGGTGACAGCCATCGCGGTATTCGAGGGTTATGATGCGCCGCCGACGGCGGAAGGCGTATCGGGAGCCACTACGCGTACGGTGGTGACTTCGTCATTGGTAATTTTAGGACTGGATTTTATATTGACCGCTTTCATGTTTAGAGGAGTTAGTTAATGCAGCGGACAACAATGGATTTGTGGGTGGGGTTGTTTGTCGTGATGGGCATCGTCGCACTGATGATCTTGAGCCTTAAAGTCGGTAATCTGAATGTTTATAATCCCTCGCACAGTTATACGATTTCCGGAAATTTTGAAAACATCGGCGGCCTGAAAGTGCGCGCGCCGGTTAAAAGCGCCGGAGTTGTGGTCGGACGTGTCACCGATATTCAGTTCAGCACGCAAACATACGATGCGGTCGTGACCATGAGCATGGATAGCCGCTTTCAATTTCCCAAAGATACCTTTGCCAGCATTTTGACCTCGGGGCTGCTGGGGGAACAGTATATTGGCCTGGCAGCGGGCGGTGATGAAGCGATGCTCCAAGAAGGTGATAAAATCATGAAAACCAACTCGGCCATGGTGCTTGAGGAATTAATCGGACGTTTTCTATTTAACAAAGCAGCGGAAGACGATTCATTTTGATGATCCGGCAAGCGAACGGATATTTGTTATTTTCATTCTGATTGGTTTAGTATTGCAAACAATTTATAACTTGGTGAGGGGACAATGAAAAGAATAATTGGAGTTATTGGGTTGATTTTTTCGTGCCTGCTGATTTCTCCGGTATGGTCGATGGAAATGGCGCCGGATAGGCTTGTCGATCAAACGGTGAAAGAAGTTATCGATATCATTAATAAAGATGCGGATCTGAAAAATGGCAACAAAGAAAAAATGCTCGATCTGATCGAGACCAAGATTCTGCCGCATTTCAATTTTACGCGCATGACGCAACTGGCGATGGGGCAGCACTGGACCAAGGCCGTGCCCGAACAGCAAAACAAACTGGTGGATGAATTCCGCACGTTGCTGGTGCGCACTTATTCCAATGCATTGACGAGCTATTCAGATGAAATCATCAAAGTCAAACCATTGCCGGCATTAGGCGATAAAACCGAAACGATGGTACGCACGGTGGTTATTCAAGGGAATGGCAAAGAGCCGGTACCAATCGATTACAGCATGGAGAAAAAGCCTGATGGCTGGAAAGTGTACGATGTAACGGTTGCCGGCGTCAGTCTGGTAACCAATTATCGCGGCACGTTTAATAGCCAGGTTCGCAAGGGCGGTGTTGAAGGGTTGTTAAAGGCGCTTTCCGATAAGAACAAGTCGCTGGAAGGCAAAAAATAAATTCACATCGATGAACGATTCGAAAATCCCGGCTCCTGCTATTTTGCGCGAAGGCGGCCGCATTGTATTGCAAGGGCCGGTAACGATCGATCATGTCGCGGATCTTACTCGCCGGGGGATTGCATTGTTTGACAGTCAATCCCTGACGGTCGATTTGGCAAATGTAACCGACGTCGATTCCACGATTATCAGCATGCTGCTGGAGTGGTTGCGCGCGGCTCAAAAAAACAAGCGGTCATTGCAGTTTATTCACTTGCCAGAGAATCTCAGAAGCCTTATTCAATTATACGGGGTTGCGGAACTGATTCCGGTGATTTCAACCGAAACGCCGGTACCCGTCATTGCCTGATCCGGTAACATCCGGTTATTGCTACCGCAACAGTACATTCTTGCTTGATTCGTCCCATGTTACCCGCCCTGGAAGTTCAGCACGTCAATAAGCATTTCGGTCAGATTCATGCGTTAGCCGATGTGAATCTGAGCATCTATCCCGGAGAATTTTTTGCATTGCTGGGTCCGAATGGCGCCGGAAAAACCACCCTGATCAGTATCATTGCCGGGTTGACGCTGGCGGATAGCGGCGCCGTGAAAGTCATGGGGCGTGATGTATTGACCGATTACCAGCAAGCACGGTTGAATCTGGGCATCGTGCCGCAGGAATTGGTGTTCGATCCGTTTTTCACGGTGCGCGAAATCTTGCTGATCCAGTCCGGTTATTATGGTATCCGCAACAACGGGCGCTGGGTCGATGAAATCATCGAACGCCTTGATCTGAGCGATAAAGCCAATGCCAACATGCGTGCCTTGTCCGGCGGCATGAAACGCCGCGTACTGGTGGCGCAAGCGCTGGTGCATAAACCGCCGGTGATCATACTGGACGAACCGACCGCCGGAGTCGATGTGGAATTGCGCCAGACATTGTGGGAGTTCGTCAAGCAGCTCAACCGGGATGGGCACACCATCGTATTGACCACGCATTATTTGGAAGAAGCGGAAACATTGTGCAATCGCGTGGCGATGTTGAAGCAAGGCTGCATCGTCGCGCTGGATAACACGCACAATCTGATTGGTAAAATGACAGCAGGCAATTCGCTGCGGCTGCGATTGTCGCCGGATACTTTGCCGCAAGAGCTACGCGATCGATTGTTGAAGCACGAAGATGGCGTCCATGAGTTGCGCATTGATCATTACGCGCACATCGAAGCTGTTTTGGCGGCATTGCGAGCCGCGGATATCGAAATCGTCGAAATGCACTTGCAACAGCCGGATCTCGAGGATGTATTTATCAACATCATGAGAGGAAATAAGAATTAGTGAAATGACAGGATTTTTCACATTGTTTTACAAGGAATTGCTGCGCTTCTGGAAAGTCGGCTTCCAAACCATCGTGGCGCCGATGGTGTCGACGTTATTGTATTTGCTGGTATTTTTTCACGTGCTGGAAACCCATGTGGAAGTGTACCCGGACATTGCCTATACGCATTTTCTGATTCCCGGCTTAGTGATGATGGCGATCATCCAAAATGCTTTTGCCAATTCATCGTCCAGCATGATTCAATCGAAAATCAGCGGCAATATCGTGTTTATCCTGTTATCGCCACTGTCGTACCACATGATTTTCCTGGCGTATGTTCTCGCTTCGGTCGTCAGGGGCATTCTGGTTGGTTTAGGGGTGTATACCGTTACTTGGGTATTTTTTGATATTCCATTGCTACTGCCGGTTTGGTCGATCGTTTTCATGCTGCTCGGCAGCGGCATTCTGGGCGTTTTGGGATTGATCGCCGGAATCTGGGCGGATAAATTCGATCAATTGGCCGCTTTCCAAAATTTCATTATCATGCCGCTGACGTTTTTATCAGGCGTGTTTTATACCATCCACTCGTTGCCGTCCGGTTGGCAATATTTGTCGCACCTCAATCCGTTCTTTTACATGATCGACGGCTTTCGTTACGGCTTTCTGGGCATTTCCGATATCTCGCCTTATATTAGTTTGGCAATTGTGGCATCATGCTTGATCGCCATTTCCCTGCTGGCGATACGGATGCTTAAAACCGGCTACAAATTAAGACATTAACCGGAGGGTATCACTTTGTCTGCAACCCATCTATAAGGAGAACAATCATGCTGACCGCAGAGAATTTAAAAAGCTATATCGAATCGTCATTACCGTGTGACCATGTACAGGTCGAAGGCGACGACGGCCGTCATTTTCACGCGCTGATTGTCAGCGCGCAGTTTCAAGGAAAAAGCATGCTTCAACAGCATCAATTGGTTTATAAATCACTCGGAGACCGGATGAAGCAAGATATTCACGCGCTATCGATGAAAACGCTGACCCCGGAACAATGGGCCAAACAATCGCAGTGATCGAACCTGCGGCAACCTGCCGCACAAGCCGGGTTTTGGTTTTGATCCAATTTACAATCATCGTCTTACCGCTCATCTGAATTAACCATGTTCAAGCTACTGGGTGCGCTTTCAGGGTTTTTGGTGCTGGGTTTTATCGGCCTGATTCTCGGCCTGATCGCTGGCAGTTTCATTGACCGGTTGCTGGCTTATGGTCCTGGCGGAGTGAATCCATTCAATGCGACGCGCCGCCAATCGGTCTTTCTGGAGACCGTATTCATCCTGATGGGAAAATTGGCGAAGGCGGATGGCCGTGTTTCCGAAAGCGAAATCTCCCACGTCGAGCAATTCATGCAAAAACTGCGCATGACCCAGGAACACCGGCTCAAAGCGATTGCTTTGTTCAAGCAAGGCGCAGCCAAGGATTACGATATCCACCCGCAGCTCAACGAATTTTTAGCGGCTTGCGGTTACTCGCCTGAGCTAAAGCAGATGCTGCTGGTGTATCTGATTATCATGGGGCTATCTGACGGCAGTTTGAATTCAGCGGAAGAAGAATTGCTGCGAGCTATCGCCGGCCGCTTGGGCTATCATCCGGCGGCATTCGAGCAATTGCTCGACATGGTGATGAATCAAATGCACTTTGCCGCTGGCAACGCCAGCTCCGCGAACGCACTGGAAGATGCCTACCGGGCCCTGGGTGTCAGTAAAGACAGCAGCGATGAAGAAATCAAACGTGCCTACCGCAAGCTAATGAGCCAATACCACCCGGACAAATTGATGGGGCAGGGCGTGCCGGAAGACATGATCGCGGTAGCCACCGAACAAGCCAAGGAAGTCCAGATTGCCTACGACTTGATCAAAAAAAGCCGGAATTTGAAGTAACCGGCGGCTCCACCCATACTCGCAACCGGATCGTCGCATCAATAGTAAGCATCGGAATCAATTTGATATTTATTGATCTGTATCAAAAAAATCCATTTAGATTTATTTCAGAATGCAGTCTCCACTAAAACTTTTTTACTGGAGGAAATTATGCATATGCTAGACGAAGTGGATGTTGTCGCTTTTAAAAAATTAGGTATTAATTTAGTGATCATTGGTGCAGTAGCAGTCGCCTTGATCTTCGTATCGATGTATTTTTCCTAAGCAATTTAAATTTCGGTTTAATTTCTCTTAAGACCCGAAATTTCATTAAATCGCCTCGCTCCTGGTGGCGAGGCAACTAACCTTCCTTCGGTTCCTACTGTACCGCACACAGATTAAAGCGTGTGAGCTTGCCTAAACTTATCCTATTGGTTTCTCAGATTGCTCGCATTATAAATTTTGGAGCCGTAGTAAATTTGCTTAGAAACTCAGCGAATCTGCTACGACTCCTGTATTTCAATCTCTATTAAACCGCGGCTCTCGACAATACAAACGCACGAACGGCGCTGGCGTCGTAACCGAGTTCGCTGGTCCAGCCGTCGGTTGCCATTGCATCGACATACAGATTTTCGCTGAAACCAGCGACCGGGCAGCCGTCGATCGCGCAGCCCGGTGGCAAGTTGTCATTCAGCAAATTCGATACCGCGCGGCTGGTTGAGAACGAGCCGCCGCCGACCGGATCCCACCCGCCGGGAGAAGGCAATTGCAGCACCGAATTAGCGCCGCGAACCACGCCGAAGTGATATTTCGCGAATCCATGCGGATGTTTCGCCTGCCATGTCATCGTGACAGAATCTTTGGCGGCATAATTCAACACGCCGCAGCAAGGATCCGCTGCCGCAGCGCCGATGGTTGGCGCATCGATACCGGCAAAGCAGTGATTGTTATCGACGTGCAGCGTCACAATCATGCTATTGCCAACCACCAAACCGAGCGGCGCGGCAGCGGTGGTATAAATCGTGCCGGTCAGATCGGGCACATCCGGCACCACGTACTGAATGCCTAAGGCGGCGATATTGACGAGCTGACCGTTGGCATTGAATAAATCCACCTTGAGTTGATACTTGCCGCTGTTGTCGGTTCCAACGGTATTGCCGTTGGCGTCATACGTCATGCCAGCCGCCAATTCTTGCGTCGGGAATTTCGCATTGCCGAAGTGCTCGACGATCTCGCTGATATGCGGCGGCGCATCCCAAACCCCTTCCGGCGCGACGGACGGATAAGGAATCTCGAACAGATCGGGCACCATGTGGCCGGCGCCGTCATCGGCGTTCTTAGGCCCGAGCAGATACGGCGTCCATGCAGGCATCGGCCCGGTCGGCGTATTCACATCGTGACGATAATAATGATAAACCGCACTGCTCAGCGGCGCGAAATCGCCGCTATCGCCCTTGCGCCAGGAAATCCGGTAATACTTAACACCGAGCGCTTCCAAGGCATTGGAAAACTCCAGGCGCGGCCGCAGTAAGCTGCCCCATGGTGCGCCGCTATCGGTCAAACCGCGGTTACTGTCGTCGGTGCTGGCTTGCAGAGCCGGAGCGGTTCCGTAAATATGACTTAACGCATGCGCGCCAATGGCAAGGAATGCCACCCAATTGGCAGGGCCGATCACCGGCGGGCAAGGCGAGCAGATTTGCGCCAGCGGATGCTTGGTGTACAACGTGACCTCGGTGCCGCAGACGTAATCCCAATAGGTATAGCACGAAACCGGCGTGGGTTCGTAAATCGTCACGTCGAGGAAACCGAACAAACGCTGGCGTGCTTTGAAATAGAGATCGGGAATATCGGTATCGTTGCAACTGCGGAAAAACACCGTTTGAAATTTTCCGCAGGCATCCGTGGTCGTGGTCGCGACTTTCTGCTTGGTAACCAGTAATGGAAAGAACCGGCAAAGCAAAGGACGGATAATGAACGCATGATCGATCAACGCTTGCTGGAATTGCAACCGACTGCCGGCTTTGGCGATGTATTTCAATTCCGTCGCGTTGGCGATTTCATCGAACGCATCCGCAGCGTCTTCCGGCTGAGCGGCTTCCTGCATGCCGCCGGAAGCCGCCAACATCATGCGCCGCTCAAATGGCGCCGGATCAGGACCCGGGCCTGGCCACGGAAACGGCTCGGGGGGACGCGGCAGATCGATAACCGGCGGCCAAGGGCGCGGCCGGACGATCACCTCGCGTAACCGGTCGATAATGGCATCCGGCAGCTTCGGAATCAGAATATGCAACGGATCGACCTCAAAGACCTCGACCGTCGCATTGCACACCGGATACTCGACTGCTGTACCGCCGACGGTAATGCGTTTCATCAGCTTGCCGCGCACGAAGCAAGCGCGGAAAAACCAGCATTGCCAAATATCCGGAAACACGCGGAATCCCAATTCCTTGACCGGAGCTCTGGGATCGACCAGCAAAAACTGCTGCTGCGCGCCGCGGCGGATCAAATCATCGTAACCGGCGTCTTTCTCACCCGATGCCGGACCGACCAGGATACGCAACCGGTCTTTACTGGCTGTTACGGGTACGCGCAACGCTGCTTTGCCGCCATCTTTCGCCGGCGCGGATGCCAGCATGCGGCCATCGGCAGAAAATGCATATGCAAAAACTTCAGGGGGCTTGGTATCGCTTTTAACGTCAATCAACTCAGTGATGACGACAAGTTCGTAGAACCGGGGATTGTCTTTTATGGCCATGATATTCTCCTTATCAGAATAATATGAGCAGACTATCGGTTAACAGTCTGTAGAGAATCAGAATTTGGAGCAAACGACAGATTGAAACGCTGCTGGCCGACTTCGCCGACGACAGCGAAACTAGCCTAACAGAATTTACCGCACGCGAATGTGACATTTCGCACTACGGTTAAAGAATTTTATCAAATAGATCTGATAGTACTTTGATGTGGCTCAATATTTTTCGTATTAATGACTGCGGCAGATGATGGAAAATTCTACCCGGCCATCAAATTGATCGGAGCAAAGCATGGCAAACGGATGCATCCGGGTTGGCCGAGGAGCATAGCGATGTCGCTTGCACAGCTTCTCTTCAGTTTTATTTCTGAAAACCCGCGGGGATGAGCTTTTCAACGTGATTTTATACGCAACCCTGGACAGTTTTATACGCTGACTGATATTTCTATCAACATGAGCAGGCTTTTGGCAAGAGTTGTTGTCTTGCCAAAAGCCTGCTGTGTCACTCCGGTTGAATCTTTTCTAATTTAATTGGCATTCTCCTGCTTGAACTGGTACGCCAAACCGGCAAGGAGTTTGACTTTTTGTGACATTGCTTCACTTGCGGCGGCTGATTCTTCGACCAGCGCGGCATTTTGCTGCGTGGTTTCGTCGATCTGCGATACCGCCTGGTTGATTTGCCCGATGCCGTTGGCTTGTTCCTGGGAAGATTCGGAGATTGCGGCCACGATATCGGAAACTTTCTTAACGCTCTCGGTGATCATCCGGAGTGCTTCACCGGATTCGTTGACCAGGCTAGTACCCTTTTCCACTTTGGCCACGCTGTCGTTAATCAATGCTTTGATTTGTTTGGCAGAATCTGCACTGCGGCCAGCCAGGTTACGCACTTCGTTCGCGACTACCGCAAATCCGCGTCCTTGTTCACCTGCCCGGGCCGCTTCAACGGCGGCATTGAGTGCCAACAGATTGGTCTGGAACGCAATGCTGTCGATGACATTGATGATCTCAGCAATTTCTTTGCTGCTGTCGTGGATTTCAGCCATTGCATGCATGGCGCTGCTAACCACCGCGCCGCTTTTTTCCGCATAACGTTGCGAATCACGTGCTAACTGATTGGCTTGGTGCGCATTGTCAGCATTCTGCTGTACGGTGGAGGTGATTTCTTCCATGCTGGATGCTGTCTCTTCCAGACTCGATGCCTGATTCTCGGTGCGTTCGGATAAGTGCATGTTGCCGGTTGCGATTTCAGATGCGACTTGATTCAGTACGGACGATGATTCTTTGACGCGTCCGATCGCGGTGCGCAGTTTAGCGTTCATAAAGATCAGCGCGTATTCGATTTGGCCGATTTCGTCGGTTCTGCCGGTATAGATATAACGTGTCAGCGCATCGTTGGCGATTTTCTCAGAACGTGCGGCCATTTTGCGCAGTCCGGACAATAGGGTGTATACGGTGGCATAACTGACCCCCGCTCCCGCGGTGGCGCCGATCAATGCCGGTATCCACGCGATTTGCCCGGCGGCGGCCAGGATCGTGAACAGTATGATGAAAAGGCTCGATACGCTCAGACCGACCCGGGTGGTAAATGACAGCGGAAAACGTGTCAGTTTTACGCTGCTCAGCGTCGAACGGCGTTTGTCGGAATCCGTTTTTTTCGACATGATTTTGGCATACAGCGTCTCAGCACGGTCGATCCATTCTTGTTTCGCTTTGACCCGGACCGATTGGTAGCCGATCACTTGGCCGTCTTCGTATTGTGCGCTGGCGAAAGCATCCACCCAGTAATGGTCGCCGCACTTGTTGCGGTTTTTGACGATGCCCATCCACGGCTGGCCACTCTTCAAAGTTTCCCACAGGTTGGCAAATGCTTCAGGCGGCATGTCGGGATGACGGATGATGTTATGATTCTTGCCGTTCAGTTCATCCCAGGTAAACCCGCTCATGCGGATGAAATCATCGTTGGCGGATGTCAGAATGCCCTTCAGGTTGGTCGTTGAAATGATTTCGGTTTCATTGTTCATGCCCATATCGCGCTGGGTTACGGGTTCGTTGACTCTCATGATAATGCCTTCCTTGTTGAATTCTATAAATATTCAGTTCAAATAATCCGCTGCTTTTAACAGGCTTGAAAAACTATCGTCGTTGCCGCTGCGATGTTAAAAACAGGCTAAAACGCTAATTTATCAGGCATAAGCTGCGATTTTTCGCCTGTTTTTGCCTTGCATCGGCTGCCTCGAAAACGTTTTTCAACACCCCGTTAAGCCAAGCTCATGTACAACCAGCGGTGGCTGTCTTCGTCGTCCTGAAATGCAGTATTGTCCTTGGCGCAGTCGAGCTTGATGTTGGTGAAATCAGCTAAAGTAAGTTTGCGCCGGACACTTGTCAGAATAAAATTGTAAGTGCGGATGAAACTGTGACCGATGCCATAACGTGCAGCCGCATGACCCGTATCGTGCGTGCCTGTCGCAGCAGCCGACTCGCTGCCGACATACTTGACATTGGAATCTTCGTTGACCCTGAGGGTATTGAGTAGAGACTTATCAGTCACATCGAAATAAACACCGTACAGTTGGTTGATTGAAAAACCATGCTGCTTGACTTCAAAGCACAGTGCGCCGTCCTGCCGCTCGGTCACATCGACGCGTACTCTGGATTGTTTGTCTGCTGCGGTGTTGCCTTTAACTAAAAAAGTGATGGTTGCCATGATTGTCTCCTCAATTTCAAATTTGTTTAAGTTTCATTGGATCGTTGGGTAGAGCTGCGATGGTGAAACTATAAATTAACAATCACTCGCAATTGTTGAGACAATGTAAAGTCTTTGTGAAATGTGATGAATAGATTTCCCGAGAAATCTGCATTACTGAAATATCAATGGAGCAGTGTGAGTAGGTGGTGGGGTTGTGGCTTACCACTATGGCTCAAAATCCTCTGGATACACCTGCATCGAATCTTTTACCAACCATGCTTAATCGGAAACTTCCGGGCATGTGCTCGATGCCGGGAGGGCGGGAACTGACTGGATTAGAAAAACCAGGAAAAAGCAGGGAGGCGATGGGGTTGCCATTGGAAGTAACCAGTGCCGAGGTGCGTAGTGCGGAGGGAATTCCAACAACGTACTGTTCCGGCGCCCGGTTCACTGCGGGTTAGGGGCAGGCGGAAAACTATTGGGGAAACGCCGATTAATTGCTTGCGCAAGCGATTTGCTGCGTTCGGCGGTACTCAAAAACTCTCCTATCGTATTGATATGTCTCGTTTCTTACGTTCTATCCGCCTTGCATCTCATCTTGCTCAGGCGAATTAATCAGTGTTTCCTTAGCACGCACTGGCTCCCGTTATCTTTTGGTTTGCAATGTCGATTGCGAATGAACATTCAAACTCTTTTCCATCCTCGGACCGAAGGCACTGCATTGCTCCCACGGTCTTTATCATGGCCCCGTTGCCGGCACATCCGTCAGGTTTTGGGGCGACTTTCATTGCGTTGTATAAATCTCGCGCGGCAGCGCCGGACAACGTGAGGTGTAAATGTGTGTCCTTGGCCTCGGATGGCGGCGGATCAATCACTGTTTTTCCCGCGATGCGGTATTGACCGGAAAGCGATTGGTACTGCCAGGCAGCAACCGGTAAGGCAACAAGCAGCAAGAGTACGGTAATAACGCTTCGTTTCATGTGATCCCTCATGTGGAGCTAACCGGACTGCGTCATGTTTCGCCAAATTTAGCAAGAGTTCTGAGCCTCCGATGATGTATAAGAAGAAGGCGAAGTAATTTAAAAGCTTTTGTCAGTCTCATAACTGGCAGGATTTTCCGATGCCTTCGGTGCATCCTCGCCGATCATCACTGGCCCGCCGTCCCGCCATACGACCGCGTACTGACCCAAGCGGCGTTTCTTTTCAAGTTCCTGTGTTACAGCTTTTTGCAGCGAATCCAGGATTACTTGGCCTTTTTCGGAGAGCTTTGCTTTTGACGTTATTTTCATTATGTAACTTCCATTAATAACTGCTGATAATAAACCTCATGCAGAATATCACGGCTATTGCCTGCTTGTTCAAACACGGGGATTGGTATTTCACCAATATTCATAAAACAAACGCAATGATTGACCCTGTGACTGAATATTTGGAGCAAATTAGCCAGGCTGCGCGGGAAACGCCGCTCGATGTCGCGTAACGGGATATTGTGACCACCATGCGCAACCCTTTCCGCGACACGCATTTCCGATATTCTGGCGCTGGGCAAAGCAAGATAGATCAACTCCACTTGCCAACCATCATGCTGCAGTCAATTGATCAAGCGTAGATAGCTACGACCTGAAAGCGTGGTTTCGAATGCAAAATTCTCGCGGCGGCTGATGTTTTCTCCGATCTCGTTCAGAAAAATACGGCTTGCCGCAATCAGTCCGCGTTCCGGCGCCAGCGGAGAAAGTCCCGCCGCGATCAGATCGGCATTAACAAAATGCGTACAGTGCGCTACCTTGGACAGATATTCCAGAGCGAAGGTGGTTTTGCCTGCGCCATTGGGACCGGCAATGATCCAGCAAGTGGGCATTACACAATCTCCCTGTGATGTTTTTGTGCTCGTTTAAGTTGAATGATCGTGGCAGTCATGCGGTTTGTAAGTGTGAACCGTGGATGATGGGTGTAATTTTGTCAATCTGTGGCTTGAATGCAAGTTTTTTGCAGTAATTGCGCTGCTATATCCCGGTAACGTGGGTTTTTCATGGCTTGCTGCAATGCTTTGACAATAGGTTCCGGTTCAGTCAATGGGCAATAGTGTGTAATGAACGCAGCTATTTCTTCCTTTGATAGCCCCAACAATCCTTCAAAAAAACACGGACTGTTGTTGGTCAGAATTTCCTCGGTATCGGTGGCAAGACCCTCGGCCATTTCTCCATCAGTGCTGCCAGACCACAGTCGCAAGAAAAGCGTAATGTCGTTGAAATGCTCGCATGTCTTGGCTTTGGCTGCGGCGTGATGGTAAATTTTCCACCATTGCTCAGCATTCTCTTGATACAACGGAATCGAATTTTTTACCAAACACTCATAATCGGAGACTTCCGGGCATGTGCTTGATGCCGGGGCGGCAGGAATTGACTGGATTAGAAAAATCAAGAGAAAAAAGCGTGAGAATTGCATGGGGTTAATGCCGTGCAAGAGCTGTGAGCGATGAGCAGTACGAGAAGTACACCCCAAACCAGAGACGAATAATTGATGATGTCAGCTCATTGTGAATATAAGGCAGAATTTTCATGATTTTTCCGAATCTCGAAATGACAGGTCATATCGTCCCGTAATTGTTAAAACTTTTTTGTAAAAGTATAAAGAAAGGAATAGTAATAATAAAAAAAATTCCAAGAAGACTGAATGTTGTTTGAAAGGAAATAAGCCCTAAATCAAGCGCCAGAAATGGCGCTAAGAAAGCGATAAAGGTTGGTGCAGCGTGAGAAATAAAATATAAGCGTAGTCGCATGTTTCCCATAGCAAAATATCTTATGCCTATTGATTCTTTGAGTTGATTTTCCCAGTCATTAAGCACCAATTGAGCCTTCTTGACGGAAAAATATTGGTATAGAGTAAATAAATGCATCCATAATAATAAGCCATAAATTCCATATATAAGAGTTTGATTGCATGATAAAACTTCTAAATTTTCTGGATTTACTTTTGCAAGAAATATTCCAAGCCCCGTTATCTCAAGTCCGCTCATTGCAGATTGAAGATTCTGGACATGATTTAGTCTTAAATGAATAATTTCCCAGTATTTCTCATTCTGCATTTTTGTTCTCTCTTGAAAATACGGCAAACAAAGAAATTAGCGCTTAATCAATTCAATTATGACTATTCTAACTTCACCATCTCGTTTAAATTGCAATTCCGCTTTCCCCCCGGCTTTCAATCCACGCAAAACCGCTGCATACGATGCCAAGTCGCTGACCGGTTGCCCGGCCAATTGAATCAGAATGTCGCCTTGTTGCAGTCCGGCTTGTTGTGCCGGGGAGCCGGGGAGGGTGTTGTCGATGCGCACGCCTTCGCCTTGGTAGGAGAAATCAGGCACGGTGCCGAGGCTGGTTTTGCGTTTTTCCCTCGGTTCGGTGGATTCGGCGGACGCTGCCGATAGCGTGACCGTGAGCGGTTCGATACGGTTGGCGAGGTATTCGCTGGCTTCTTTCAGGATCGCGGCGACTTTGACCAATCCGGCGGTGTCGATTTTATCGGCGGTGTCGCCGGGGGCGTGGTAGTCCTCGTGCGCGCTGGCGAAGAATTGCACGGCGGGCACGCCGGCCTGGATGAACGCGGCCTGGTCGCTGGAGCCGAAGTCGTCTTGCACGGCGTTGACCGGAATGCCGGTAACAAAGCTCGCGCCGCGGAAGATGTGCACCAGCTCACGCGCAGTGCCGGTGCCGAATACCGTGACCGGGTTGTTTTCCAGCCGTCCGACGGTGTCCAGATTCAACATCGCAATGATTTTTGCAACCGGGAATTTTTCGCTGCTGCGGACATAATGTTGGGAACCGAGCAAATTGGCTTCTTCGCCGGTGAATGCGACGAAAATGACGGTGCGTTCCGGTTGCCATTTCGGCACGATCTGGCGGGCGAGTTCGAGCATCACGGCGATGCCGCTGGCGTTGTCGTCCGCGCCGTGGTGGATTTTGCCTTGATGCGCGGCGCGTACGTCGGGCCAGCCGGTGCCGAGATGATCGTAATGCGCGCCGATCACCAGGCTTTGTCCGGCGAGTTGCGGGTTGGTGCCGGGCAGAATGCCGACGACGTTACGCAAGGTGATGTTGCCTTTCGGCAATCCGACATCCTGTTGCCAGGTCTGGAAGAAACTGCCGCTGTCGCCGCCCGGCAGCAGGCCGATTTGCTGAAATTGCTTGGCGATATAAGTCGCGGCTTCGTCCAATTCCGGCGTGCCGAGTTCGCGGCCTTTGTACGATTCGTGCGCCAGGTGATTGATATCGTCCATCATGCGGCTTTCGGAAAATACCGGCGGCAATTCCGCCAGCGCCCGGCGCGGCTTAGTGATACCGGCATGCGCTGCGTGTGCGGCATCGATTGTAAATCCGTCTTTTTGCGACACCGGCTGCGACAGCGGTGACTGCAAAACCGGCCATTGGCCTTTGTCGATATTGGTCAGTTCATCGCCTTTGAACACCAAATAGCTGTATTTGCGGTAGTGCGGCAGTTTGATGGCAAGCTCGGCCACGGCTTGCGGTGTATCGGCGGCGGCCCATAGCAGCGTCTTATCGGGATTGGCGGATTGCCGCGCGCTCAACACCACGGCGTGGCCGTTCTGCGGGTAGCGTTTATGATTGAGCTGTAATTGACCGGATCGATACGAGACATCGCGCCCGGCAAGGTTTTTTAGAACGTTGTCCGCAAACCGGTTTTGCCAGCCAAGAATCCAGACGGTACGATCCTCGGGCAAGGTTTTTAGTTGCTCGTCGGTGACGATTTCTAGCGGGCTGGCCTGGGTTTTCTGCCAATTGGCCGCCAATGCGCGGTAGGCTTCCAGCACGGCTTTCTGCTCCCGCGCCGGTAAGATCAGCAACGGTTTTTCCGCGCCAAATCCTTGCGACAGCGCCGAGGGAATCTCGCGGCTATCCAGGCGGCGGAACACGTCGAAATGCGGATCGAGGTCGATGCGCACCGGCCGGTTGGCGAATTCCAGCTCGAACGTTTGTATTTTCTGTTCGAGGCCGATGCGCGATTCGACGGCCATATCTTCGCCGTGCACTGTGATGGCTAATGGTATTTGCAAGCGATACGGTTCACCCGCTTGGGTTTGCTCGACGGTTAGTGTGAGTTTATAACCCTCGCCGTGCGGTTCGGTTTCGGCGTTCCGCAAGACAAGATCCGGCGCACCGGCGCGATGCACCCATTGCTCGAATTGCTGCGACAAATCCTTGCCGGTGACGGTGTTGAACGTGGCGAGCAAGTCGGCGAACGTCGCTTGCTGGAATTTGAATTGCTGATAGAAGCGCCGCAGCACTTTGGTGAAGGCATCGTCACCCAATTCCAATCGCAACATGTGGAAAAACATCAGGGTTTTGCCGTAACCGACGGCTTCCGAGCTGGCGCTGTGACGCGACACGAAGCGGATGATGGGAAAATCTTTTTCGTGGTTGACGAAATCCGCGTATTTCTGCAGCACATCGCGGCGATATTCCTCGCCTTTGCCACGCTGTTCGTTAACCAGATGATCGGCCAGGTATGCGGTCAACCCTTCCGCCCAATTGCCTTTGGCGTAATCGACGAAGACGCCGTTGCCCCAGTAATTGTGCAGAATCTCATGCGGATACGACGAGTGCAAAATAAACGGCAGGCGGATCACCTTGGAGCCGAGTAGCGTGAACGACGGCATGCCGTAGCCGCTTTCCCAGAAATTTTCGACCAGCGCGAACTTGCTGTAAGGGTAGGGGCCGATCAGCTTGTTGTACATCGCGATGTACTGCGCGGTGGCGTCCAAATACCGCTGCGCAAGCGGTTGATCGGCGCTGCGCAGATACACCAGTGCATTCACCGCGCCGGCGGATTGCGTATACCGGTGGAATTTCGCGGCGATCAAGTAGATATCGTCCTGAGGCTGTTTTTCCTCCCAAACGATATGCTGTGCTTCAGTGGTGCCATTCTCGCGCACGAGCGATCCTTGACTGACCACATCCCAACCGGCAGGCACCTGAATATCCAGATGAAACGATACCAGCGCATCGCCAAATTGCGGATACCATGCGCTGGCGCTCGCCAGAAACACCCCTTCCGGCGAAATCACGCCCGGCGTCGAGCCGAAACTACGCGAATATTCCTGCCCCGGACCCTGCACGGCATGATGGATCTGACCGCCGTATTGCAGCGTGAATGCTTGTTGGCCGGGCGGCAGCGTGATCGCGTATTGCCGCACCGAAATCGGGCGGGATTTCAGCGCAATCTCATCGCCATCCACTTCGATTGTCGCATCCTGCACGCCGGTGACCGTTAGCGCGGCGTGCAAATAAAACGCCAGCGTCACCGGTTCGCCAACATTATGTACCTGCTCAGGAATTTGAATCCGATCCTTGACGCGGATTTCAGAGGACTCCGGCAACAACTGGATTTGCATGGTGTGGTGGAAGGTGGAAGCAGTGGCGGAGGCAATCCGGGCACCGAACAATATGATGAAAAACAAAAAAAGCGTTATGACGTGTTTTGAGGATAGTTTCATTCTTCTTATCAACCGGGGAAAAGTATCGGGTGCCAGTGTCGAAACAAAGTTTATTGTTGTCTGCACGCTATGATAGCGTATGTTTACTTTCCTTTTGCGGGTGTGTTTAAATGCCTTACATCATTTGAACAACTTCCTTTTGAATTCCTATGAAACAACAGAATTTTACAGTTTATGCGCTAAGCAGCCTTTTAATGCCGTGGATATTTCTATCCGCTTCTTCAGTGAATGCCAGTGATTTCATCACCGACGAACACCAACTCTCCGTCAAGGAAAAACGCGCCGGGGAAGCGTATTACCGCGCGGATTCGAAGTGGATGATTTATCAAGCGGAAGTGGCGGATGACAATCCGTTCTACCAGATTTTCTTGAAGAATATCGATAGCGGTTCGGTGACGCAGGTTTCACCGGGAACTGGAAAAACTACGTGCGCGTGGGTACATCCGGCGCAAGAGAAAGTGCTGTTTTCTTCGACGCACGACGATGCGCAAGCCAAAGCCAAAATGACCGAGGAAATCGAGCGGCGCAAAGCCGGTGAACAGAAATCCTACGCTTGGGATTACGACGAGTATTACGATATATACGAAACCGATTTCAATGGCGGGCATATCAAGAATTTAACCCATACATTGGGTTACGATGCCGAAGCCTCGTGGTCGCCGGACGGCAAGTTGATTGCGTTTGCTTCCAACCGGCGCGCATACAGCGGGGAATTGTCCGAAGAAGAACAAGCGCTATTCAAAGCCAATCCGGCATCGATGATCGATATTTACATCATGGACGCGGACGGTTCCAACGTGAAGCGGTTGACGCAGACAAAAAGTTACGACGGCGGCCCGTTTTTCAGTCCCGACGGCAAGCGCATCGTGTGGCGGCGTTTCTCGGACAGCGGACGGGAGGCGGAAATTTTTACGATGAATATCGATGGCACCGATCAGAAACAGATCACCCGATTGAACGTGATGTCCTGGGCGCCGTTTTATCATCCGTCCGGCAAATACGTCATTTTCGCGACCAATTTACACGGTCATCGCAATTTTGAACTGTACATCGTCGATGTCGACGGGACCAAAGAACCGGTGCGCGTGACCGACAAGGACGGTTTCGATGGTTTGCCGGTTTTCACGCCGGACGGCCATTACATCACCTGGACCAGCGACCGCACGCCGGGTAAGAAAGGATTGTTATTTCACGGCAAGTGGAATCACCAGAAAGCGCTGGAGAGTCTTTCATTACAATGATTTAGAGTAATTAGAAAATGCCTCGCAATATGGACTTATTTACCGACGAGACCTCTGAGGTCAATCAACAACCCCAGACAAGTCCTCCGACTTCGCTCAAGCTTACGGTGCAGGACAATCCGTTGTCACCAGCCCAGCAACAATTCAATAAGCTGCTGGAACGTATTGAAAAATTGAAAAATCAACTGAATGCGTTGCAGCAGATGTGTGATGCTCACCGGCCGGTCTATTTGCAGAAGATGACGCCGCTTCGACAACAATACCATGAATTAATGCGGAAAATGGTGCTTTGGCTGGATCAGCGGCTGCAACGCAAAGGATGGACTGCGGCGCAGAAACGGACGGCTGTCATGATTCTTTGCGATTTGAGTTTTCAGCTGGCGGTGCAAGGCGATGTGGAGATGAAGGCATTTCATGACAAACATAGCGTTGAAAATTTCGACGAGAAAGAACGGGCTGCTGCAAGTGAGTTGCACGATGCGATGAAAGAAATGTTCGGTGAATCATTCTTTGATGAGGAATCGATGGATTCATTCGAAGATGTTTTCAGGGCGGGCATGGAACGTGCTCGGGAAATAGAAGCTGCCGAGCAAGAGGCGCATCAAGACCGGAAACGGAAAAAGAAACCGAATGCCGCTCAACTAAAGGCGCAGGCTGATCAAGCGGATGCACAATCCACTTTGCGCAAGATTTTCCGGCAATTAGCGAGCGTTTTACATCCGGATCGTGAAACTGATCCGGAGCAACGTGCCCGGAAAAACACGCTGATGAGCGAAGCTAATGCGGCTTATGAGCGCTCTGATTTGATCGAGCTATTGAAAATTCAATTACGCATTGAGCTAACCAGCACCGACGCAATCGCCAAAATGGCGGAAGAAAAACTGAGTCCGCTGACGTTATTGCTGAAGCAACAAATGCACGGTTTGCAAAATGAACTACACAATGCTCGCCAAAAGGCGCGGCAAGAATTTGGACTCGATCGTAATGAAATTGTGAATGTTTATAACTTGAGCCGCAAGATGATAGTCAGCGCCAGTGTTCTTGAGCGCGAATTGGATTCTATGGAGTACGATTTTCAGCACATTAATGACGACAAATATTTCAAGCGCTGGTTGAAAAGTCAGGAACGATCAATGGCCGACTTGCATGCTGAGACCATGCTTTCCGGTTGGCCGTTTGATCCATTTGAGCAGGAATAATCACCGGAAAGGGGGCACACACGGCATCATTCTGCCGCCGATGCGTCCGAGAAAAACTTTTCCTTACGTTTTTGTTCATCAAAATACAGCGGTTCGCTGGGTTCCAGCTTGTTGCCCAAGCTTTGGATTTGCATCCAGATATCCGGGTATTGGTTGAGGCGTTTGAAACGGCGCGCGTTTTTCTTGAAATCCCGCTTATTGTTGGCTTTGTAGAGCAATTCAAATAGCAACAGCCATCCTGGAATATTCTGCTGGTTGGTTGCTAATTGTTTTTGTAGCGTCTGAACGGCCTCGTCGGTTTTATCCTGTGCAATTAGGGCGCGTGCTTCCGCTATGACCTGATCGTCCGGAGCGGGTGGATTTTCCGGCGATTGTCCGGTATTTTCGCTTTCGCGCAGAAAAAGCGCTTCATAACGTCGACGTTCATCGCTATCGAGAATGGTGACAATGTCGGAAGCGTGTGCGTGTCTTTCCTTGATCTTGCGATAACTTCGCAGCATGATCAGAACGATCAATATCGTCAGCAGGATTCCAATCAGTAAGATGTTATCCGCCGAAATCATGTCTTCCAAAGCAATATCGGGGGTTTCCTCCGCGCTGATATTCGGCGCATGCTGCGTACTGCCGAGTTGCTGAGTGGGCGGCGCAATTTCATCGTGTGCGATACTTTCGTGTGGGGCCGCTTCCGCTGCAATGGTTGGCTCTGTGGCAGGCGGTATCACTTCCGCTAAGAGTTCATTTTCAGTTGGAGAACCAATATTTTCCGGCGGCAGGTTGAGCTGTTCGGCCAGTGGTGCGACTTCACCAGCGATTAGCCCAGTTTCCTGAACGGGTTCCGAAGCAGAATTTTCGTTGGACGGTGCCTCGGTTGCAGCAATGGTGGGTGAATGGCCGGCGTGCAGGTTTTTTGCCTCCAGCAGCGTTTGAAATTCTCGGAATCGCGCTTCCATCGATCCTATGTGCTGGATGAGTGTGTTCAGTTCATGGGATTCCGTTTCGGCTTCATGATCGAGCCGCGCAATCATTCGCGTTAATTGCGGGTCAAGATCTGTCTTGACAATCGCAAGGGGTGGAGTGGTTTGCGGTTGAGGTTTTGGTGATTTTTTTACTGGCGATGTTTTGTGCGATTTTTTTTCGGTTTTCGCATAAGCGCCAATGGTTCTCAAATCCGGAAAGTGAATAATGGTACCGGCTGCCAGCGGTTGATAACTGCCGCCGGGAAAATGCTGCGGATTGGTCCGGATGATGGCGCGGATCAGATTGTTCCGGGCCACGGAGTTTTGAGGATAGATCAGACGCGCAGTTTCGCGGATATCTTCGCCGGGGAGTATCTGCCACATCATTCCCGGTCTGGCAGGGTTTTGTGTGGAAGTTCTTGGTGTATCGGATGCGATACGGTGATTGTCAGAATCGGAAAGAGCTGCTTCGGCACACACGCCTGCGAGTAAAAGGAGAGCGGCAAATAGCATTTTGCCGATAGGAGCAGTCATCTAGTCGGTTGTTATCTTATTATTTACAATACTTTGCGATTGCTTTATTGGCATCGTCAATTCTTCTTTGTCGCAAATCATCATCGACATAAACAACACCGCCGGCGCCATCGGGGATCGTCAAGCGAGGGGAATCCGCATACATTCTCAGTTGAGTTTGAGCTTCAATACATTTTTTCTTGTCTTCTGCAGATTTAGCTTGCTGCTTGGATTCTTCTTCGCGCCGTTCTTGCCGGCGCTTGTCGAATTCTTCTCTTTCATCGGATACATTCTTTGTTTGACCATGACCGCCAGACATCGGTGAAGAATTGATTTTCAGCCGTTTACCTTCAGCCTTCACATCGGGTGGTGGTGGCCGGTCGGTATATTGCGTCTTGCCGTGTTCATCGACCCATTTGTAAATTTGCGCATCGGCCGTTGCAGCAATTAACAATAGTATAAATCCTAACCACACTAAAACTCTCATTGCATGCTCCAAAAACGAATAATCCGCGTCCATCGGTATTGCATTTATGCAACTTAAAGATTTTGCACATTTAATCATAATCTACGGAAATATGCTGTATTCTTAGCGGATTTGACGCTAAATTCGCCGTCGAATTTGGCTATAATGTCACTTTGCCAAGGATTGTTATCATGCAATTGATTCAAAAAGCGCTCACCTTTGATGATGTTCTGTTGATTCCAGCCCATTCGACAGTCTTGCCGCGCGACGTCAGTTTGGCAACGCAATTGACCCGCACCATCACGCTTAATATCCCGTTAGTGTCCGCCGCCATGGATACCGTTACCGAAGCGCCGCTGGCCATCGCGCTGGCGCAGGAAGGCGGTATGGGCATTATCCATAAAAATATGTCGATCGAAGCTCAGGCAGCGCACGTGGCGCAAGTCAAGCGATTCGAGAGCGGCGTCGTGAAAGATCCGATTACGATTCAGCAAAATATGACTGTCCGCGAAGTGCTGGAGCTGATACGGCGGCATAAAATCTCTGGATTGCCGGTGGTCAATGGAAATAAGGTTGTCGGTATCGTGACTAACCGGGATTTGCGTTTTGAAACCAATCTCGATCAGGCGATTAAGCATATCATGACACCCAAAAAACGATTGGTTACGGTCAAAGAGGACACGCCGCGTCATGAAGTGCTGGCGCTGTTGCATAAACACCGATTGGAGCGGGTATTGGTGGTCAACGATCAGTTCGAGTTGTGCGGATTGATTACGGTTAAAGACATCGTTAAAACATCGGAATACCCGCTTGCTTGCAAGGATGAGCAAGAACGCTTGCGGGTCGGCGCAGCGGTCGGTGTCGGCGAGGGTAGCGAAGAACGTGCATTGGCGCTGGCGGAAGCAGGCGTTGACGTGATTGTGGTCGATACCGCGCATGGTCATTCGCAAAGTGTGCTGGACCGGGTTGCGTGGGTTAAAAAGAATTTGCCGTCGGTGCAAGTGATTGGCGGGAATGTGGCCACCGCGATGGCTGCGAGGGCTTTGGTCGATCATGGCGCGGATGCGGTGAAAGTCGGTATTGGCCCCGGTTCTATTTGTACCACGCGCATTGTGGCGGGTGTCGGGATTCCGCAAGTCACCGCTATTCATGACGTTTCCGAAGCATTAAAGGGGTCTGGTGTTCCGATGATTGCCGACGGCGGCATCCGTTATTCCGGGGATATTGCCAAAGCGCTGGCGGCGGGTGCCAATTCGGTGATGCTTGGTGGCTTGTTTGCCGGAACCACCGAAGCGCCGGGTGAGATTGAATTGTTTCAAGGGCGATCGTACAAAAGTTACCGTGGCATGGGGTCGCTATCCGCGATGCAGCAGGGTTCCAGTGATCGCTATTTTCAGGATAAAGAACAAAAAAACAACGATAAATTGGTTCCTGAAGGCGTGGAAGGCCGGGTGCCGTTCAAAGGCAATATGTCGGCGGTCATTCATCAATTGATGGGAGGCGTGCGATCCAGCATGGGATATTTGGGTTGCGAATCGATTGCCGCAATGCACGAGCGCGCGGAATTTGTCGAAATCACTTCCGCCGGCATCCGGGAATCACACGTTCACGACGTGCAGATCACCAAAGAAGCGCCAAACTACCACGTCAAATAATTATTCTCCATCATGCATCAGAAAATCCTGATCCTGGATTTTGGTTCCCAGTACACGCAGCTGATTGCCCGTCGCGTGCGCGAAACCAATGTGTATTGCGAACTGCATCCCTATGATACCGACCCGGAATTTATTAAGGCTTTCGCACCCAAAGGCATTATCCTATCCGGCGGACCCGCATCGGTCATTGAAGAAGAAACACCGCGAGCGCCGCCAATTGTTTTCGAACTCGGCGTACCGGTGTTGGGCATTTGCTACGGCATGCAGACAATGGCTGCGCAGTTGGGAGGTACGGTCGAGAATGCTTTAGTGCGTGAATTTGGTTATGCCGAGTTGCAGACGACGCAGCAGGGTGCATTATTTAAGGATATTAAAGACCGCACGAATCAGGATGGCGCGAACATTCTGGAAGTGTGGATGAGCCACGGCGATGCGGTCGTTGCTTTGCCCGATGGATTTAAAGTGATGGCTTTTAATGCGGCCACACCGATCGCAGCGATGGCGGATGATAATCGCCGGTTTTATGGCATCCAATTCCATCCTGAAGTAACGCACACGTTGCAAGGCAAAGCGATGATCGATCGTTTTGTGCACGATATCTGCGATTTGGGGCGCGACTGGAACATGCCGGACTATGTCGAGGAAGCCATCGGCAGGATTCGTGCAACCGTCGGTAACGAACGAGTGATCCTGGGATTGTCCGGCGGCGTTGATTCATCCGTTGCAGCGGCATTGATTCATCGCGCCATCGGCGATCAATTGACGTGCGTATTCGTTGACAACGGTCTATTACGGGCCAATGAGGCAAAGCAAGTCATGGAGACTTTTGCCAGCAACCTTGCTGTCAAAGTTATTCACGTTGACGCCAGTTATGATTTCTTCCTGAATCTCAAAGACATTACCGATCCGGAGATGAAGCGCAAAATTATCGGACGGGAATTTGTCGAAGTATTTCAACGGGAATCTGAAAAAATCGGTGATGCAAAATGGCTCGCGCAAGGCACGATTTATCCCGACGTGATCGAATCCGCAGGCGGTAAAACCAAAAAAGCACACACGATCAAATCGCACCATAATGTCGGGGGCCTCCCGGAAACATTGCACCTGAAACTGCTCGAGCCGTTACGGGAGTTATTTAAAGACGAAGTGCGTGAATTAGGGTTGGTACTCGGTTTGCCACGTGACATGGTTTTCCGTCACCCTTTTCCAGGGCCTGGATTGGGGGTACGTATCCTGGGTGAAGTGAAATTCGAATATGCCGAGTTGTTGCGTCATGCCGATCAGATTTTTATCGAGGAATTGCAACGTTCCGGTTGGTACGAAAAAACCTCGCAGGCATTTGCCGTATTCTTACCGGTTAAATCCGTCGGTGTGATGGGAGATGGTCGCACTTATGAATATGTGATCGCTTTGCGGGCGGTGCAAACCCAGGACTTTATGACCGCTAATTGGGCCGAATTGCCCTATTCGTTACTCAGCAAAGTTTCCAATCGCATTATCAACGAAATCCGCGGGATCAATCGCGTGGTTTACGATATTTCAGGCAAGCCGCCCGCAACGATTGAGTGGGAATAGTTTAATAAAAAAAGGGACCGCGTCACAGCGTTTAATCGAGTCCCTCAATAATTCCGGTTAATCCGAATTCAAGCCATCAATTCCCGTAACACGTAAGGCAAAATTCCGCCGTGTTTGAAGTAATCAATTTCAATGGCGGTATCAATGCGGCACAATAGTTGAACCGATTGACTACTGCCGTCTTTGCGACGAATGATTAAAGTGACATCTTGTTGCGGCTGGATGTTGTCGAGGCCCAGGATGTCGAATTGCTCATTTCCTTTGATGTCGAGCGACTCGATGCTGTCGTTTTCTTTGAATTGCAGCGGCAAAACACCCATGCCAATCAAATTACTGCGGTGAATGCGTTCGAAACTGGTCGCAATGACGGCTTTGACTCCAAGCAGTTGTGTACCTTTGGCCGCCCAATCGCGGCTCGAACCGGTGCCGTATTCCTTGCCGCCGAAAACTACGGTCGGAATCCCGTGCGCCTGGTATTTCATGGCGGCATCGTAAATGCTCATTTGTTCCGGCGTGACACCGGGAGTGCCCTGATAGAGCGTGATGCCGCCCTCGCTGCCCGGAATCATCAAGTTCTTGATGCGAACGTTGGCGAAAGTACCGCGCATCATGACTTCATGGTGACCGCGACGAGCGCCATAGCTATTGAAATCCACTTTAGTGACATGATGTTCCAGCAGATAGCGGCCAGCCGGGGACGTTTCCTTGATCGAACCGGCCGGACTGATGTGATCGGTTGTTACTGAGTCACCGAAAACGCCTAGGGCATAGGCGCCACGAATGTCGTTGCGGCTGGATGTGGCCGGTTGCAATGAGAATCCTTGGAAAAACGGTGGCTCGGCAATATAGGTCGAAGGCGGCCAGTTGTAGGTTTGTCCGGTTACCGATGTGACGCGATTCCACAGTTCATGGTCTTTGGTGAGGTTACTGTACAAACTGCGGAATGTATCAGCGTTGGCGGCATATTTCATCAAGGCATGAATTTCCGCGCTACTCGGCCAGACGTCTTTTAGCCAGACGGGTTGATTGTTTTTACCGATACCTAGCGGTTCGGTGGTTAAATCTTTCAGAATGGTGCCGGCAATGGCATAAGCGACAACCAGCGGCGGCGACGCCAAGAAGTTGGCCCGAATATTCGAATGGATGCGGGCTTCGAAATTACGGTTGCCGGATAACACCGCGGCACAAACCAAATCGTTCTTAACCACGGCTTCTTCGATCGGTTCGGCCAAAGGTCCAGCATTGCCGATGCAGGTGGTGCATCCGTAACCGACCAGATTAAAACCCAACTGTTCCAGATATGGCAGCAATCCGGTAACGGTTAAATAATCGGTCACTACCCGCGACCCGGGCGCTAATGATGTCTTGATGTGTTGTTTGACCGATAAGCCTTTATCAACCGCTTTTTTAGCGAGCAATCCGGCAGCCAGTAACACGCTGGGATTGGATGTATTGGTGCAGGAAGTGATTGCAGCAATCAACACATCACCATGACCCAGTTCGATCGAAGAATTGTAGATTTCAGTATCGCAGTGATCGCTGGAGTTCACGCTCGGGCGATTGTTGCTCATTTCTGCGATATTGCGAGAGACCATGCGCCGCTCGACGCTTCCTACGCCGGGTACGTTGGCGGATTCCGGGATTCCCCCGCGGTTTTCATCGGCGGTGATCGAATTTACAGGGCTGTACTCATCGGAATCTTGGCTGTAACGATTGCGTACTGGATAGCGTTGATTGATATCATCTTGCTGTTTGCCATAACCGCTTTCTTTAACCGGTTTGGAAAAGAGCTCTGTGAATTTAGCCTTAATAGCCGTAAGCTCAATTCGATCTTGCGGTCGTTTGGGACCGGCTAAGGAAGGAACGATCGATCCTAGATCCAGTGTCAGTTCGTTGCTATAGTCAATGTCGCCTTTGCGAGGAATTCCAAACAGTCCTTGCGCTTCGAAATACGCTTGGAATGCGGAGATTTCTTCATCACTGCGCCCAGTGCCTTTGAAATAGTCGATGGTTACATCATCAACCGGGAAGAATCCCATCGTCGCACCATATTCCGGTGCCATATTGGCGATTGTTGCGCGATCGGGTAGTGCGAGCGAAGCTGTACCCTCGCCAAAAAATTCGACGAATTTACCAACGACATTCGCTTTACGCAGCATTTCAGTGATTGTTAGTACCAGATCGGTTGCAGTGACACCCTCACGTAATTGTCCAGTCAGATTGACACCCACTACATCCGGAGTTAGAAAATAAACCGGCTGTCCCAACATACCGGCCTCCGCTTCGATTCCTCCAACCCCCCAGCCGACGACACCAATGCCGTTAATCATGGTGGTATGAGAGTCGGTGCCAACCAGCGTATCAGGGTATATCAATCCATCTTTGCGATGTACACCACGGGCAAGATATTCGAGATTGACTTGATGTACGATACCGATCCCGGGAGGAATGACTTTAAACGTATCAAACGCTTGCATACCCCATTTGATAAATTGATAGCGTTCGTTATTCCTGGAAAATTCTATTTCCATATTGCGCTGAATAGCATCACTGGTGCCGTAGTGATCGACCTGAATGGAATGATCGACTACCAGATCTACAGGCACTAATGGTTCGATCAGCTTTGGATTTTTCCCGAGTTTGACGGCGGCGCTGCGCATGGCAGCCAGATCCACTAATAATGGTACGCCGGTAAAATCTTGCAAAACGATGCGCGATACAACAAACGGTATTTCATCGACTCTTGCAGCATTCGGTTTCCAATTGGCTAATTGCCGAATATGGGTTTCGGTAATTTTCTTGTTGTCGTAATTGCGTAACACCGATTCCAGTATGATACGTATCGATACCGGTAAGCGGGATATGACTCCAATATCATTCTGTTCCAGCATTGGAAGTGAGTAATAAGTTGCCGAATTACCAGGCGCAATAGATAGTTCTTGCAAACTGCCGAATAAATTGTGATTCATCGATAAAATATCCTAAGAGAAGTGCTTGCTGTGATACGAATCAGCGTCTGAATCTGTGTTTACGAATACTATATATTTTTGAGCAAACAAAGTCACGTCTAGGCTGAATGGATTTGCGAAGCCTGAGGAATTCGAAAAAAATAAATTGCTGATATCTGGAATTTGTTGTCAGCAGATGGGGTGGCTGATGGGACTCGAACCCACGACAACCGGAATCACAATCCGGGACTCTACCAACTGAGCTACAGCCACCATAAAAGATCGAAGCGATGCGTACTGTTATTCCGCTAAAGAAATATTTATGGCGTGCCCGACAGGAATCGAACCTGTAACCCCCAGCTTAGAAGGCTGGTGCTCTATCCGATTGAGCTACGGGCACCAAGTCGGGTTTACCGTTAAATATTAGAGCTGAAATTGGTCGGGGTGGAGAGATTTGAACTCCCGACATCCTGGTCCCAAACCAGGCGCGCTACCAGGCTACGCTACACCCCGAAAAAGGCGACACTATACCTTCTTAGCTTTGAAACGTCAATTTCTTCGTGGCATATCACGGCTCCGACTTCAATTTCCATTAGACCCGCGCTCCATCTTCTTTAATGAGTGCTGTTAATAAACGAGAAAGATTTGTAAAGTCTAATGTTGTTGTGAATTCGAGTTGGTAATAAGCTGGTAAAATATCTTGTTGTAAAATGCATTTTCTGGTAATAGTATAAGTTTTTATACACGAGCGGAATTAATTAGGAGCCTATTAGATGCCACAAGAGCTACATAGTAAAGATGTAACTCCGTATGAACCAAAAGCAGGCGAGGATTACATGAGTCCTGGCCAGCTGATGCATTTTCGCAAGATATTGGAAGGTATGAAAGTTGAGTTAAGCCAAGATATCGATCGAGCAGTTCATACGATGCAAGACGAAGCAACGGTTTTTGCAGATCCTAACGATCGAGCCAGTCAGGAATCTGATATGACACTTGAATTGCGAAACCGCGATCGTGAACGAAAACTTATTAAGAAGATTGATGAAATTATTGCCAAGATTGATTCTGGCGACTATGGCTATTGTGAAAGCTGCGGTGTTGAGATTGGATTGAAGCGACTCGAAGCGAGGCCAACAGCAACTTTATGTATTGATTGCAAAACACTCGACGAGATGCGGGAAAAGCAAATCGCCAAGTAGATCTTGAATATGCGATTTCAGAGATAGCTTAAAGTATCCCCTGTTGGCATAGGATTTTCAGGGGATCCTTTTAGGTCTTATAGATATAGATTCGAATTTAAGATTCTTCCTCGGTTGAAGGTTTGGAATCTTCATTAACGTTAATATCACCTTCATCAACTAATACTGCTTTCATGCTCAGGCGAAGTCTACCTTTATCGTCTGCTTCGAGTACCTTAACACGAACCTGCTGACCTTCCGTCAGATGATCATTCACATTATTAACTCGTTCGTTTGCAATTTGCGATATATGTAATAAGCCGTCTTTTCCGGGAAGAACGCTGACAATGGCACCAAAATCAAGCAATTTAAGAACTACGCCATCGTAAATTTTGCCCACTTCAACTTCAGCGGTGATATCTTCAATACGTTTTTTGGCGAGTTCTCCGCCTTCTGCATTGACGCAGGCAATGGTGACTTGTCCATCATCAGTAATATCAATGGTCGTGCCGGTTTCTTCTGTGAGTGTGCGTATTACTGCACCACCTTTTCCAATCACGTCCCTAATTTTTTCTGGATTAATTTTGAGTTTGATGATACGTGGCGCATGAACTGAAATATCTTCACGGGTAGATGGCATGGCTTGCTTCATGATTTGAAGGATATGCATACGTCCTTCATGTGCTTGTATCAATGCAGCATGCATAATTTCTTTGGTAATACCCTGAATTTTGATATCCATTTGTAAGGCAGTTATTCCTTTTTCGGTGCCGGCAACTTTAAAATCCATATCACCCAAATGATCTTCGTCACCCAGAATATCGGTGAGCACTGCGAAGCGATTTCCGTCTTTAATCAATCCCATGGCAATACCGGCAACATGTGCTTTTAATGGCACGCCGGCATCCATCAATGCGAGACAACCGCCGCAAACCGACGCCATGGAACTGGAGCCGTTGGATTCAGTGATTTCGGATACTACCCGCAAGGAATAACCAAATTCTTCGGGAGAAGGTAAAACAGCGGCAAGCGCGCGTTTTGCAAGGCGTCCGTGGCCTATTTCACGGCGCTTCGGGGTGCCGACACGGCCGATCTCTCCGGTAGCATAAGGCGGCATATTATAGTGCAGCATAAATCGTTCGTTATAGTCGCCTTGGAGAGAGTCTATTTTTTGCTCATCTCTTGCCGTTCCCAGTGTTGCAACAGCCAGTGCTTGAGTTTCTCCGCGGGTGAATAATGCAGAACCATGAGTGCGTGGCAATACACCATTGCGGATGGTTATAGGCCTGACGGTACGGGTGCCGCGACCATCGATCCGCGGCTCGCCATCCAAAATTTGATTACGTACTATTTTGGATTCTAATAAGAAAAAAGCTTCTGAGAATTTTTGCAAATCATCGGTTCCATCTTCAGAATTTATTCCAAGCTCTGTAGTAACACGCTGGCTAATGGCTGCTATTGCTTCAGTACGTGCCTGTTTTTGTTTAATTTTGTATGCTTGACGTAATTCCGCTTCTGCTAAGCTGGCAATCTTTTCTTCAAATGTGGCGTCTTTCTCAGGCGGCGACCAATCCCACGCTGTTACCCCTGCTTCATCGGCAAATTCATTGATGGCAGTAATCACGGCTTGCATTTGTTCATGGCCAAATGTAACTGCACCAAGCATCACCTCTTCCGATAGCTCCATGGCATCGGATTCGACCATCAGAACAGCCTGTTGTGTGCCAGCTACGACTAAATTTAATTGAGTATCTTTAAGTTCTGAAGTGGTTGGGTTTAATACATATTCATTGTTGATATAACCGACTCTAGCGGCACCTAATGGTCCATCAAACGGGATGCCTGATATTATCAGCGCAGCGGATGTGCCGATAATCGAGGGTATATCCGGATCGATTTCATTGTCCGAAGACATGACCGTCGCTACAATTTGTACTTCGTTATAAAAACCTTCCGGGAAAAGTGGGCGAATAGGGCGATCAATAAGTCGGGAAGTTAGCGTTTCCTTTTCTGAGGGACGGCCTTCGCGCTTGAAGAAGCTACCGGGTATGCGGCCAGCCGCATATGATTTTTCTTGATAGTCGACAGTTAGCGGAAAAAAATCCTGCCCGGGTTTGGTGCTTTTCGCGCCGACGACGGTAACAAGTACAACTGTATCGTCCATTGTGACCATTACGGCACCATGTGCTTGTCTTGCGATTTCTCCGGTTTCTAATGTTAGTTGATGTCGTCCGTAGGTAATGCTCTTCTTAATAGGCTTCAATTAACAATCCCTTTTTCCTTTTGATCAGTATTTTAGTTTCAAATATCACACTGCAAACATTATGCGTCGAAGTTTTTATAAAAATAAAAACTTAGTGTTGATGGCAATAAAGTATTTATTTACGCAAACCAAGACGCTCGATCAATTTTTGATATGCATCATTATTCCGGCGTTTCAAATAATCGAGGAGCTTGCGGCGGCGACCCACCATCCGAAGAAGGCCGCGGCGGGAGTGGTGATCTTTTACATGAGTTTTAAAGTGACCGATCAAGTCATTGATTCGTGTCGTTAATAATGCAACTTGAACTTCGGGCGAACCGGTGTCCCCTTTAGCCCTTTGATAGTCTTGCACTATCTTTGCTTTTTGTTCGATTGTGACAGACATAAGTTTCTCCAAATAATAAAATTACCCAATGCAAAAACCCGGAATTTTACTCTTTTATGGTGTTCTTGTCCAAATCAGAACAAAGAGTAGTTGCATCATTCGCAATAAGAATGGGAGAATTCAGATAGAATTTATATAATTTGTATGTATAAAAGCCATGCTTCAATTCGGCACATTTAATTTTATTGCATGTAATCGGAGATAAGTGATACTAAATCCGGTTTGATCACAACCAAAATGACAACAGCGAATAATATCAGTACCGGAAATTCATTAAACCAGCGATAAAATATGTGGCCGTGTCGATTATTGTCATTTTTGAAGGTTGTAACGAATTTTCCACAGTAATAGTGATATATCATCAGTACAATCACTAACGCCAATTTAGCATAGAGCCAGCTGCCGGAAAAACCATAACCAAGCCACAGCCATACGCCAAAAACGATCGTTAATAATGCGCCCGGCGTCATGATGCCATAGTAAAGTTTTCGTTCCATAATCTTGAAACGTTCTTTACCGGGTTGATCGTCGCACATCGCGTGATAAACAAACAAGCGGGGCAAATAAAATAATCCTGCGAACCAAGTGACCATGAAAATAATATGAAATGATTTTATCCAGAGCATAGCGGCGAGGAAGTTTACAATTTAAAACGTAATGATACCGGCCTTATAGTTTTGGCGCTATCCTCAGAGTGCCGAGGTGGCATTGGGTTTTTCAAGAGACAAACGATCAATGATATGAATCAGCACTATAAAAATTTAGTTCAAAGGCTGGAAGAAATCGCGCATCTGAATGGCGTTATGAGTACCCTCGGCTGGGATCAGGAGGTCATGATGCCGATTGGAGCCAGTGAGTCGCGTGCTAAACAAATAGCGGCACTTGCAGGGATTATTCACGAGCGTACGACAGATCCGGCTTTGGGCGATTGTTTGCATGAGTTACACGAAACCAGCAATACAAGTGATTGGGGAGCAATAGAACGCTGCAATATCCGGGAGGCGCTGCGCAATTATGAAATGGAAGTCCGGATTCCGAAGCAATTGGTGCAGGAAATTGCTGAACTTAGTTCTCGTGGCCAAGGCATCTGGGTGGCAGCGCGACAGGATAATAAATTTTCTGATTTTGCTCCGGTGCTCAAGCGATTCTTAAAACTTAAGGTCGAGTGGGCGCAGTGTGTTTTGCCAAATTTGCAGCCTTACGATGCAAACATCGATTTGTTTGAACGTGGTACCACGACGGCTATGATCACACCGATATTCGAGCGCCTGAAACTGGAATTGATTCCATTGATACATGCCATTCAAGGCCATTCGCATCAACCCGATACATCGTTCCTACGGGGTAAGTTTGAGAAGGAGAAGCAAGAGCTTCTGGCGCGTAAATTGAGCCGGGAAATCGGTTTTGATTTCGATCGAGGCCGCATGGATGTTTCGGTTCATCCATTTTGCGGAGGCGGTCATCCCACGGATGTAAGAATAACAACCCGATACAGTGAAAGTAATTTCATTGAATCGCTGTACTCCATTATCCATGAGACGGGTCACGCTTTGTATGAGCAAGGCCGCCCGCATCAATTAGGAGATTTGCCGGTAACAGAATCCTCTACGATGGGCATCCATGAATCGCAATCATTATTCTGGGAACGCATGATCGCGCAGAGCAAATCTTTTTGTATGCATTATTTTCAAGCGTTTCGTGAAGCTTTTTCGGATAATCTGCAAGCGGTCACGGCTGAGGAATTTTATCGTGCAATTAACAATTGCAAACCCGATTTCATTAGGGTGGAAGCAGATGAAGTGACATACCCGTTACATGTTATTTTACGTTATGAAATTGAGCGAGGGTTGTTCGATGGCTCCGTAGCGGTTGATGACTTGCCGCAAGTATGGAATGAATTGATGCAAAAGTACCTTGGAATTAAACCTCCGACCGATACATTGGGGGTGTTGCAAGATTCGCATTGGAGTGGAGGGGCATTTGGCTATTTTCCTTCCTATACACTGGGCGCATTGTATGCATGCCAGTTTTATCAAGCATTATTGAAAGAGCAACCTGATACGGAAAGAAATGTTGCAGTAGGGTATTTTGCCCCTATCAAGCACTGGTTGAACGAGAAAATCCATCGTCATGGTAAGCTGTATTCTCCGCAGGAGATAGTACAAAATGTAACGGGGGAATCTTTGAATCCGGATTATTTTATTACCTATCTCAAGACAAAATATCGTGAGATTTACCAGCTCACTTGAGTTGAAATCTCAGACTTGTTTGCGTCTTTGGTTATTTTCAAGCCATTTTTTAACGCGATTGGCGTCACCGATACGAGTATTCTTGCCCCATGAATTCAGTAAAACAATGACAACCGACTGCCCTTTTATTTTTGCATGTAAAACTAGGCATCGGCCAGCTTCGCTCAAATAACCCGTTTTAGAGACATCAATTTCCCAATTCTGGTTGCGCACCAAGCTATTCGAATTGACAAATTGCAGTTGTCCGTGTCTTTTTAGGGGAGTTACGACATGCTGCGGTGTGGTGGAAAATTTTCGAATCGTTAAGTAATTATGGGATGCAGCAACTAGCTTTGATAAATCACGAGCTGTTGCGACATTTCCGCTGCTCAATCCGGTGGAATCCACAAAGTGACTGCTCGACATCCCGATTTGCTTTGCTTTGTTATTCATGGCATGAACAAAAGCTCGTGTGCCACCGGGATAGGTTCTGCCAAGTGCTGCGGCAGCGCGGTTTTCTGACGACATTAAAGCCAATCTGAGTAGCTCTTGACGTGCATAGCTGCTGCCGATAGGTAATCGTGAGGAAGTGTTCTTGAGTTTATCGATGTCCGCTTTTTCAATGGTGATCAATTCATCAGCGGGTAAGCGGGCATCCAGAATGACCATCGCAGTCATCAGCTTGGTGATTGACGCTATCGGCATTACCATATCAGCATTTTTGTCATAAACAATTTGCCCTGATTGAGCATTCACAACCAAAGCTGCATGAGACTTGATACCCGGATCACTTTGTTGCCCGAAAGCATAATTTGTTAAAAGAATTAAAAAGCAAAATAAAACAACTTTCTGCTTCATATTTTTTCTTTTTGAGGGAGAAATTCTCTGATTCTTAAAGAAAGAATGTTTCTTATGCCTGGCAATAAGTTTACGATTGAAATAGCGTTCCGGCGTTTGATTGACAATTCTTTTTTAGAAATCACAAGAATATCGAAATAATTTTAATTTTTGTGCTGTACGAACAAAAATCACTGTAGTCTATGTGGAAAACTCGAATTTAGAAGTACTACTTAGAGAAGCTTTAAGAAAATAGGCCAAGCAGTTAACAATTTACTTTTCCCCATCTGATTAAAGATATTAAGACAGAAAAGCCTGAAAATTAAGCTTGACCTATTGGTTTGCTACTTTTAAGCAGCTATGTTATTTCTTGCCAAAATCTGGTTGTTTAACTTTGGCTGGACAGGTAATCATTTCACCGTCGGTACGATCACGAATTTTCTCGCCATCTTTTTTACCTTCGCAGGAGATTTTGTTCAAAATATCTTGAGCTGCTACAGGCGGCATTTTAGATTCCTTATTTCCACTTGCCATGGTAACAGATGTACCCATCAAAAAAACTAAACCGATTGCAGCAATAATAAATTTATTCATTCTTAACTCCTATAATTAACGTTATTAAGGAAGCCATCTTTTTCACCTGACTTGCCGAATCAGGAATTTATCACAATCAAGGCGGTTATGGCCATTTCTTTTTGATTTAAAGTGCTTTGGAATGCAGATATTGCAACATACTCATCCCATTTAATTCAGTATATTACCCAAAAAATCTGAACTTGATAGCGTAGCAATTAAAACTATACTAGTCGGCCCTGCAAAATTCACATGACCGTAGCGGAGGCTTTGTATACAAGAAAGCTTCGCCAATTGTAGTACGCCTGCCCGCTGAAATACTGCCAGACCACATTCTCGGACCAGCGAATCACCAGTTCTTCATCACTCAGATTGAATGCGTGCTTCAGATACAGCAAGGAAGCCATCAACCGAATGGGCAAACGAGGCCGGCCCGCAGCACTCACTCCTGTGCCCGCAGTCGCTAACGCTGTGCCGAAAATATCGCTGAACTCTACCATGTGGCCTTGACGATTCTTGCGCTCGAAAGCTGGT
>FRDC01000246.1_pt1 | contig 64810 bp, 64 predicted proteins | sample 1106171 | NCBI WGS metagenome assembly FRDC01 (sample SAMEA3930566, study PRJEB13176) | freshwater metagenome | biome: Drinking water system; feature: drinking water; material: water | place: Singapore | collected 2014-12-20 | reverse complement strand
GCGACGACGATCGACGACGCGGCGGGCGAGGCGTTCGACAAGACCGCCAAGATTCTGGGCCTCGGTTTTCCCGGCGGCCCCGCGGTCGAGCGCGCGGCGGCGCTGGGTGATCCGCGCGCGGTGCCGCTGCCACGCCCGTTGAAAAGTGCGGCCGAGCCGCATTTCTCCTTCGCTGGCCTTAAAAGCGCGGTCGCGCGCGCGTGGGACGCGGGCGGGGTGTCGGCCGAGGATCTGGCGGCGAGCTTTCAGGCGGCGGTGGTCGAGTGCCTGATCGACCGGACCGCGCGCGCGATCGGCGCGGCGTCGGGGGCCACGGCCTTGGTGGTCGCGGGCGGGGTCGCGGCGAACCAGGCGGTGCGCGGGGCGCTCACCGATCTCGCCACCGGGCACGGCCTGCGCTTCGTCGCGCCGCCCTTGTGGCTCTGTACCGACAATGCCGCGATGATCGCCTGGGCGGGCGCCGAGCGCTTCGCCGCCGGACTCACCGATCCGCTCGATACGCCCGCGCGCGCGCGTTGGCCGCTCGATCCCGGCGCGGAAGCGGTGCGCGGCGCGGGGGTGAAGGCGTGAAGCTCGGGGTCATCGGCGCCGGCGCCTGGGGCACCGCGCTGGCGCAGGTGATCGCGCGCCAGGGCGAGACGTTGCTATGGGCGCGCGAGGCCGAGGTCGTCGCCGCGATCAACGACACGCATGAAAATGGCCAGTTCCTGCCCGGCGTCCCGCTCTCGCCCGCGATCCGGGCGACGGGTGATCTGTCGGCACTCACGGATTGCGGGGCGCTGCTGGTCGTGGTGCCCGCGCAGTTCGTCCGCGCGGTGCTGCGCGCGGCACCGATCGGCACGCGCCCGCTGATCCTGTGCGCCAAGGGGATCGAGGCGGGCAGCGCCAAGCTGATAAGCGAGGTCGCCGCCGAGCTCCACCCCGCCGCGCCGCTCGCCGTTCTCTCCGGCCCCAGCTTCGCGCGCGAGGTGGCGGCGGGCAAGCCGACCGCGCTGACGCTCGCCTGCGCCGACCCCAATCTGCGCACGGCGCTGGTCGCGCGGCTCGCGGGGGACGCTTTGCGGCTTTATGGCTCGAGCGACGTGATCGGCGCCGAAATCGGCGGCGCGGTGAAGAATGTGCTCGCCATCGCCTGCGGGGTAGTGGCGGGCGCCGGCCTGGGCGAGAATGCCCGCGCGGCGACGATCGCGCGCGGCTTCGCGGAGATGGTGCGCTTCGGCCTGGCGCGCGGGGGCCGGCCGGAGACGCTCACCGGCTTGTCCGGGCTGGGCGACTTGGTGCTCACCTGCGGCTCGACCCAGTCGCGCAATTTCGCGCTCGGGGTCGGGCTGGGCGAGGGGCGCGCGGCGGCCGCGCTGCTCGGCGATCGCAAGACCGTCGCGGAAGGCGCGGCGACGGCACCGGTGCTTCGAAAGGCGGCGCAAGCGGCGGGCGTGGAGATGCCGGTGGTCGACGCGGTCTGCGCGCTGCTGGAAGGGGCAAGCGTCGATGCGGTGATCGAAGCGCTGCTCAGCCGGCCGCTGAAGGACGAAAGCTAGCCCTTCAGAAATCCACCGCGATCCCCTTCAGCTCCCAATCGCCATAGCGCGTCGGGTCCGTGCCCAACGGATCATCGGCGGGCCTGGCCGGGGCGGGCTTGGGCACCGGCTTGTTGGGGGAAAGATGCGCGGGTGGCTTCACATGACGGGGTCGTTCGCCCATGGGCTCCTCCTGATGGCACGAGATGGACAGCCGGGCGCGCCCGAACAAGGGGCACAAGAGGGCGTGGCAGCGCGCAAGGCGGGCTTGAGACTGCTCGACGCTGTCCTGCGGCGCGGCCAGCCGCTCGAAAGCGCGCTTCACGCTGCCGCGCAGGGGCTGAGGCGGGCCGATGATCGCGGCCTGGTCCACGCGCTGGCCGCCGCCGTGCTGCGCCGGCTGGGCGATCTCGACGCGCTGATCGACTCGGCGACCGCCCGCCCGCTGCCAGACGACGCCAAGGCGCGGATGGTGCTGCGCCTCGCGCTCGCGCAAAAGCTGGTGCTCGGCACCCCCGATCACGCCGCGATCGCGACCGTGCTGCCCCTGGTGGAAGGGGGGCCCAAGCGACTGGTCCACGGCGTATTCGGCACGCTCAGCCGGCGCGGGGTGTCCCTGCCCGAAGCGGCGCGCGTACCCGAGGCGGTCGCCGCGCGCTGGGAGGAGGCCTGGGGCGCTGACGCCGTTGCGGCGGCAGGGTTGATGCTCGCCACGCCCCCCGCGCTCGACCTGACGCTCGCCGATCCGGACGAGACCGAAGCGCTCGCCACGCGGCTCGGCGGCACCAGCCTGATGCCCGGACATCTGCGCCTGCCGCGCGCCAGCGTCCCCCATATCGAGGGTTATGGCGAGGGTCGCTGGTGGGTGCAGGACATCGCCGCCTCGCTGCCCGCGCGGCTCATCGGGCAAGGTGCCGGCCGCGTGCTCGATCTTTGCGCCGCACCGGGGGGCAAGACGCTCCAGCTCGCCGCCGCCGGTTGGGAGGTGACCGCGCTCGACATCAGCCAAAGTCGCCTCGCGCGACTTTCCGAAAACCTCGCGCGCACCGGCCTCAGCGCCGAAATCGTCGCCGCAGACGCGCTGGACTGGGCGCCCGAGGCTCCGTTCGACGCCGTCCTGCTCGACGCACCGTGCAGCGCGACCGGCATTTTCCGCCGCCATCCCGACGTGCTCCACCGCGTCCACCCGCCACAGATCGCCGAACTCGCCGCGCTTCAGACGCGGCTGCTCGCGCGCGCGGCGGATTGGGTGAAGCCCGGCGGGCTGCTGGTCTATGCCACCTGTTCGCTCGAACCCGAGGAGGGCGAGGGGCAAATCGCCGCCTTCCTCGCCGCCCGCCCCGATTACGCGCTCGCCCCCGTCGATCCGGCCGCGCTGCCCGCCGGCATCGCCGCCCATGCCCCGGTCCGTACCGCGCCAGGCACTTTGCTCGCGCAAGGCGGGTGCGACGGCTTCTTCATCGCCCCGCTCAGGCGGCGGGGGTAAAGCCGCAACTTGCGGGGGCTTGGCGCCGTGCTATGGGCGCGCGCATGGTCCGCATCGCTCCCTCGATCCTCTCCGCCGATTTCGCCAGATTGGGCGAGGAAGTCCGCGCGATCGACGCGGCGGGCGCGGACTGGATCCATGTCGATGTGATGGACGGGCACTTCGTGCCCAACCTCACTATCGGTCCGGCGGTGGTGAAGGCGCTGCGGCCGCATACCGCCAAGCCATTCGACGTGCATCTGATGATCGCGCCGGTCGATCCCTATCTGGAGGCGTTCGCGGCGGCAGGCGCGGACACCATCACCGTCCACCCCGAAGCCGGCCCCCACCTCCACCGCACGCTCCAGCGGATTAAGGCGCTCGGCAAGCGCGCCGGCGTCTCGCTCAACCCCGCGACGCCCGCGAAGATGCTCGATTATGTGCTGGAGGAAGTCGATCTGGTGCTGGTGATGAGCGTGAACCCGGGCTTTGGCGGCCAGGCATTCATCAGCTCGCAACTGCGCAAGATCGCCGCGATCCGCAAATCGATCGACGCGCTCGGCAAGCCGATCGACCTCGAAGTCGATGGCGGGGTCGACGCCGCCACTGCCCGCGCCTGCATCGACGCGGGCGCCGACGCGCTCGTCGCCGGCACCGCCGTCTTCAAGGGCGGCCCCGCGCATTACGCCGCCAATATCAGCGCGTTGAGGGGATAGTGGCCGACCGCGACCCGCGCGAGACGATCGCCGACACGATCGAGCAGGGCAAGCGCCTCGTCCGGCTGGGGGGCGACAAGGGGCTGTCGCTCGCCGAGCGCCTGTCCGAACGGCTCGCCCGGCTCACCTGGCGCACCCCGCTCCACGGGCTGCTGCTGGCGGGCAAGCAGCCGCTGAAGCTGGTCGCGGTGCCGGACGATCCGGTGCTGGGCGATGTCGCGCGGGGCAAGGCGCTGACCGAGGGGCGGCTGGAACTTTATGGCGAGAGCGTCGCGCTGGACGCGTTCGATCTGGCGAAACCGCGCTTTTCGCCGCGCTTCGCCGATCATCTCCACAGCTTCGCCTGGCTGCGCGATCTCTCGACCGTCGCGACCCGTGCGCAGGGCGCGCCGATCGCCGAGCGGCTGATGCAGGCCTGGCTCGCCGCCCATGCCGATCGGGTGAGCGAACCCGCCTGGGCGCCCGAGCTGCTTGGCCGACGAACATTGTTCTGGGCCGCGCACGCGCCGCTGATCCTGTCGAGCGCCGATCTCACCTATCGGTCGCGCGTGCTGCTCGCGCTGGCGCGGGGTGCGCGACATCTCGATCGCACCGCCGACAAGGCACCGCCTGGCGTCGCGCGGATCGCCGCCTGGTGCGGGGTGACGATGGCGGGGCTGCTCATCGCGGGTGGCGAGGCCCGGCAGAAGGGCGGCGAAGCCGGGCTTCTGCGCGCGCTGACGGCGGCGGTCTATCCCGATGGTGGCTGCGCCCAGCGCGCGCCGCTCGCCCAGCTCGAGATCATTGCGCTGCTCGCGATGCTGCGCGAAGGCTATGCCGCGCGCCGGCTTGATCCGCCGCCCTTCATTGGCGAGCATCTGGCCAAGCTCGTCCCCGCGCTGCTGGGGCTGACGATGGGCGACGGCGCGCTTGCCAGCTGGCAAGGCGCCGGCCCGATTTCCGCCGAGCAGGTGCAGGCGGTCATCGCCGCCTCGGGCGTGCGTACCCGCCCGCTGAAGCAGGCGCGCGACTGGGGCTATCAGCGGCTCGCCGCGGGGCAGACGGTGCTGGTGATCGACGCCGCCCCGCCCCCGGTCGCGCGGCTCGCGCAGGGCGGCTGCGCCTCGACGCTCGCGTTCGAGCTTTCGGACGGCGCACAGCGGCTGATCGTTAATTGCGGCGGCGCGCGACAGGTGATCGCCAAGGTGCCCGCCGCGCTCGCCGAAGGGCTGCGTACCACCGCTGCGCATTCGACGCTGGTGGTGGGCGACAGCAACTCGACCGCGATCCATCGCGACGGCACGCTCGGCAAAGGGGTGAGCGAGGTCGAGCTCAGCCGCCAGGAAACCGACCAGGCGAGCCGGATCGAGGCCAGCCATGATGGCTATGTCCGCCGTTTCGGCTTTCGCCACCGCCGGCAATTGGTGCTGACCGCCGATGGCAAGGAACTGCGCGGCGAGGATATGCTGCTCCCGGCGGGGCGCCGGACCAAAGCCGCGTCGACCGCCTTCGCGCTGCGCTTCCACTTGGCGCCGCAGGTGGAATTTTCGCCGACCAGCGACGGGCTCGCGGCGCTGTTGCGGCTGCCGGGCGGCGGGCTTTGGCAATTTCGCTGCCGGGGCGCCGCGCTTTCGGTCGAGGAAAGCCTGTGGGTCGACGCCGACGGCCGCCCACATCCCACGCACCAGCTGGTGGTGAGCGGCACTGCGCCAGCAGGCGGCGCGAGCGTAAGCTGGGTATTGAAACGGGCGCGGTGACGCCGCGTCGTCACACACGACGCGCGCCGCTCACTGGCCCGCGGGCGCGCTCGATCCCGGCTTGAACCGCCAGATATAGTAAGGCGCGTTCGCGGCGTGGTGCTCGGCATTTTCCAGAACGATGTGGGGGATGGCGCTGTCCGCCAGATACAGCCAGCCGTCCGGCCCCCAGGACAAGCCATCGGCCCAGCGGATGCGCTTGTCCTTGATGACCGTCGAGAGCTTGCCCGCCGGGGTCATCCGCAGCACCGCCTGATGCTCGATATCGGTCAGGAAGATGTTCCCGGTGTCGTCGGTCGTAATCCCGTCGTTGAGCGGCTTGCCGCCTACCGCCCGCACCTGCCGCCGGATGGCATCGTCGCCAAGCGCCGGGTTCTGCAGCGCGGCCGCCGGCACCCGATACAGCGTGTCATGGTTCATCGCCGCATAATAGACCCACTTGCCGTCGCGCGATGCCGCTATGCCGTCTACCCCCGTCTTCATTTCGAGCAGACCGCCCAGGAAGCGCATAGGCTTGATCTGGTTGCGGATCAGGATGTTCTGGGGATAGACGCTGGCATCGCGGTTCAGCACCCGCCGCGCGGTGCGGGCCTGGGTATCATACACCACGATCGCGGGCCGCTTCGCCCAGAAACCGACATCGGCGATGTACACCCAGCGGCCATCGGGACTGATCGACATGTCCTGCAGGAACGACCCCAGCGGCGCGACCGCACCGGGAAAATCGAACCGATGGACCTCGCGCCCGCTGTCGACATCGAACGCGATCAGCCGCGCCTGCCCGGTGCCGTGGTTGGCGGGATCGATGATCCACAGGCGGTTACGGCTATCGATGCGGATGCCAAGCGGAGTCTCGAACAGGCGCCGCTGGTCGGTGCCCCCGGGCCAGGCCACCGGCTTGCCGTTCTGCCATTCGTAAAGCTTGGGATAAGGCGGATTCGACTCCGGGTGGATCGTGTAGAAAATTCGGCCCCGCCGCGATACGGCGACATTGCCGATCGGCCGTGGCGAGACGACGGCGGCGGCCATTGTTCCTTCCGGCAAGCGCGGAGGGCCGGAAACGTCGGGATAGGGCTTTCCGCCCCCAAAGAGCGTGTAGAGCGTCGCCAGCAAGGCGACGGCCAGCAAAAGCGCGGCGATGCCGAGGCGGGTGAGCCACTTGCTCACTTGGCTTGTTCCGCGCCCCGAATATGCCCCCAACGCGCCAGATCGGCGAGCGTATCGCGAATGCTCTGCTCGACCGGCCGGAACGCCATGCTGAGTTCGCGTCTGATCTTGGCGGTGTCGACGCGCGGCACGCGGCCCAGATGGCTGCGCAGATAGCTGCCAACGCCCTGGGGCTGCGCATAGCTCGCCAGGCGCATCAGCGATGTGCCGATCGCGCCGGTCAGCTCCAGGCTCGGCAATTTGCCGCGATAGCCCGCCGCGCGCACCAGCCGGACGACCTCCACCATGCTCATATTCGCCGCCGCGCACAGATAGCGGCCGCTGGCCTGTTCGTTATCCAGCGCCAGCAGATGCGCGTCCGCCACGTCGCGCACGTCGACGAAGCCCCAGTCGAGCGCCATGATCACCGGATAGGTTCCCGCCAGAAGGTCGACGAAGATTTGGTTCGAAGTATTGATCGCCGCGGTGTGAGCGGGGCCGACCACGAGAAAGGGATTGATGACGACCAGATCGAACCCCGGCTTGGCCTTCACCATGAAATCCCACGCCGCGCGCTCGGCGAGCGTCTTCGACAGATAATAGGGATTTCGGCTGAGGGTCGATCGCGTGTTCCAATCGCCTTCGGTGAGCGCGCGATCGGTAGGCGGTTCATCGGTGACCGCGGCCATCGACGAGGTGAGGACAACACGCTTGACGCGCGGGCTTTTCGCGGCCGCCTCGAGCACCGCCAGCGTCCCTTGCACCGCCGGATCGACCAGGTCGCGCTGCGGATCGCGCACCGTCATCACATAGGGGCTGGCCATGTGTAACACGGCATCGGCCTGGCTCGCCGGCGCGAGGAAGGACCGCGCGTCCAGCAGGTCGGCGGGCGACAGCGAAAGCCGCTCGGCACCCGGCAGCGCCCGCAGGAAGCCGTGCTTGGGGTCGTCGGGATTGCGCACCGTGCCGAGCACCGTATCGCCGCGCGCCAGCAGCCGTTCGACCGCATGGGCGGCGATGAAGCCGTTGGCGCCGCTTACCAGGACCGATCGGCTGGCGAGGGTCATAGGGGTCTCTCTACTGGACAATGTGAACGACAATGTGCAATTTCGTTCTGTTTTGGTCAAGTCAAACAAGCCCGCGCATCATGTCGTCTGAACCCTTATCCCTGCTGCGCCAGGCCCGGCGCGACCGGCTGATCGACGCCGCCGAACATGTTTTCCAGCAGAACGGCTTTCGTGGCGCATCGATGGAAGCCATCGCGCGGGTCGCCGGCATCTCCAAAGTGACGCTGTATCGCTACTTCCCCGACAAGGAGGCGGCGTTCGTGGCGGTCGCGCGGCGGCTGATCGAGCGGCTGACCACGTTGTTCGACGCCGCGCTCGATGCCGAGGGTGACGTGATTGCCCGGGTGAGCGGCGCGCTGATCGCCAAGCATCGCGCGGTCTTCACGACCGTCCGGCGCTTCCCGGAAGCCGGCGACCTGTTCGCGGCGAAGGGCAGGCTGGCCGAAGATCTGTTCAACGAACTGGAGGCACGCATGGCGGTGCGCATCGGCGCCGTTTTGCGCACGGCCGGCATCGCGCACGCCGACGACCTCGCCCATCTCCTCTGCGCGGCCGCGATTGGCGTCGCCAATGCGGCCGATGACGCGCGGCTGGAGCGTGATTTAAGGATGCTCACCGGCCGCCTGCTCGCCCCGGATGAACCGCGGGCCAGCCCCGCCGGTGATCAGAACCGGATTGTCGCTTCGGCGCCATAGGTCCGCGGTTCGAGCAGGACGACACCACGAAACCGCCCGACCTGGGGGCCGTCTTGGGTCATGCGGGTGATGTCGGCATTATCGAACAGGTTCTTGGCATAGCCCTTGATCTGCCACCGGCCCCCCGGCACGCCGAATGTCAGTTGCAGGTTGGTCTGGCTATATCCCGGGAAATCCTCGACCGGCTTGTTGAACGCGGTGCCGAAGAAGCGGCCCTGCTGGTAATGATCGGCGCGGGGGGTCAGCGTATAACCGCCGCCAAGCGGCAGCTGGTATTCGATGCCGACCGCGATCTTGGTGGTTGGCGAGAAGGGCAGCTGGTTGCCCGCCAAGTCCTTGATAATCGTCCCGTCGGAAGCGAGCAGCGGCGCGCCGTTCGCGCCGCGCACGATCACCGCGCCGGGGGCGATCGCGCTGGGATCGCCCTGGTCGCCCGACTGGAAGCGGTTGATACGCGTGTCGAGATAGGAGAAGGACGCGTCGAAGCGCAGCCGGTTGGTCGGCCGCAACACCGCCTCGGCCTCCACGCCCCAAACCCGCGCGTCGGCGTTGACGGTGATCGCCGAGGTTTGGCCGACCTGGCCGATCTGCAGACCCGAATAGTCGTAATAGAAGGCCGCCAGGTTCAGGGTCGCGCTGTTGTCGCGGGTCGATGCCTTGATGCCGAGCTCGGCCGCGTTCAGATATTCCGGCCGAAAGGTCAGCCCGTCGGCGGGGCCGCCGGGATTGAGCCCGCCCGCCTTGTAGCCGCGCGATAGCGACACATAGCCGAGAACGCGATCGCTGAAGCGATGGTCGAGCACCGCGCGGCCGGTGACGACACCCCAGCTGTTGCTGCCGCTGGTGTAGGGGGGGATGGTCCCCGTCAGCAGGATCTGGCGCGTGAGGATCGACTTCGAATCGTGCGAGTAGCGCACGCCGAGCGTCAATCGCGTGCGGGCGGCGAGGTTGAGATAGGCTTCGCCGAAAACGCCCCAGGACTCGGTCGTCGATGGCCGCGTGTCGACCGTGTACGCCTCGGAAAGGGTCGGCCAGCCGCGCAGCTGGGCAAAGGCGGCAAGCGTCGGATGCGTGATCGAGACCAGCACATTGGTCTCGTAATGATAATAGTTCGCGCCGAGCAGGAAATTGAACGGTCCGGCGAAGTGCGACTGGAGCCGCCCCTCCTGGAACCATTGCTCGGCATTGCTGACATCGCGCCGGGCGCTGGTGATCTGGGTCGTCGTGACGCGGTTGCCATCGGCGAGCGCGTCGAAGGTGACCGGACGCAACAGGGTGACGCCAGCCGCGGGCGCGAAGCGATCGAAGTCGTTCAGGATGTTGCGCTTGATGTTCTGATAGCCGGTGAGCGATGTGACGGTCAGCGTGCCGAACTCATGCGCGAGTTCGAGCGACGCATTCCACTCCCGAACGAAGTAGCGCGGCTCGATATCCTGGTTGACCGTGCGCAGGTCGGTCGGGTTGATGGCGGTCGCGAAATAGTCCGCGCCCGGGGTCAGCGTGCCGGTGATGGCGCCGAGCGTGTTGAACAAGGTCGAGCGCGTGTCGGGCGTCTGGAAGCCCGCCGAGAGCGCCGAACAGCCGAAGGTGCGGTCCTTGGTACACAGCCCCTTCATCACATTGGCGCGGCTGTCATCTTCGTTGAAATAGCTGACGACCAAGATGGCGGTGGTATCCGCGACCTGGGCACGGAGGGTGCCGCGAACGCCATACATATGGCGATCGTCGATCGCGCGCCCGGTATAGAGATTGCGCGAATAGCCGTCGCGATCGAGGTAGAGACCGGCGATCCGCAGACCCAGGCCGTTCGTGATCGGCAGGTTGATCGCGCCTTGCAGCTTCTTGTTGTTGTAATTGCCATAGGAGCCCGTCAGGTAGCCCCCGAGCTCGGCCGTGGGCTTGGCGGTAATGATGTTGATCACGCCCGCGGTGGAATTCCGGCCATAAAGCGTGCCTTGCGGGCCGCGCAGCACCTCGATCCGTTCGAGGTCGTAATATTCGGTCTCCGCCCCGGGATTGCCGAGATACGCGCCGTTCACATGATAGGCGAGGCCACCCTCCGCCGTCGACGAAATGGCGAGGTTGCCGACGCCGCGCAGGCTGGCGTTGCCGACATCGGTGACGGTGAGATTGGGGACCGAGAAGGACAGGTCGACCGCGTCGTCGATGGCTTTGCGCTGGATGGTGTCACCGCTGAAGGCGCTGACCGCGATCGGGACGCGCTGCAGCGATTCGGAGCGTTTTTGCGCGGTGACGACGATATCGGCCGGCGCCGCATTCGGCTCCGGCGGTGCTTCGCGCGTTTGCGCCGCCCCGTCGCGTGGCCGCTCGTCCGTTGCCTGCGCATTGGCCTGTGTCGCCAGCGCGAGCAGCGACGCACCTAGCGCGAACCCAAGTCCCCTCATGGCCGCCTCCTCTCTTATTGTATGATCCGTCAATAATGACTCTGGACGTGGATCGCCGTCAAGGCTTATTGTATCAGCCGTCAACAACGGCGGCGGTGGTCATGCTCGAACTCCATCATCTGGGTCTCAGGGGATCGATCGCGCCGTGGGTCGACGCCGTGCCGCTGGAACCCGTCGAAACGCTCGACCTGGGCGGCGAGGCCTGGACGCTCGCACGCGGGCCGAACCTGTACCTCGCGGGCCAGCCGCAAACGGAGATGGTGGGGCGGCGCCCGGTGAACGCGGCGGGCATCGCCCATCTCTGCGTTCAGGCGCGCGCCGGTGACCAGCTTGTCTCGGCGCTCGAGCAGGCGGACGCGACCTTTCTCTCTCCGCCGACCGCGCTCGGCACCGGCTTCCGCTACGCCTATGGCCACGATGCCTCGGGACGGTTGTTCGAGGTGGAAACCGCGCCGTTCCTGCCCGAGTCGCCGGCGGCGTGGTTCGGCCATGTCGCGCTGGTCTCGCCCGATGCGGAGCGGCTCGCGGGCTACTATGCCGACTTTCTCGGCGGAGAGCTGATCGCGGGCGGGCGGTTCCGCGACAATCGTCGAATCGACACGGTCGCCGGGTTGAAGGGGGTCGAGGTCGCGGTCTGGTGGGTGCGGGCGGGCGGGTTCGCGCTCGAATTCTGGCGCTACGACGCGCCGCCGGCGCCGGTGGTCGAGAGCCCCCGCTGGTACGCCCATATCGGCATCGAGACCGACGACCTTGATGCCGCGCTTTGGGGCCGCGAATGCAGCGGCCGAAGCGAGGGGCGCGACGGACGCCAGGCCATGCTTCGCGATCCCGCCGGCAACGCCATCGTCCTGATCGAGCTCGCCGCAGCGGCGCGCGATCGCGGGGTCAGCGCGCTCTCCGGGCGTGACGTGCTCGCCCGGGTCGCCGCCGCGTGGGCTGCGTCATGAGTGCCACGCACCCGTCGCGCTGGCAGAACCTTGCTTATGGCGCGCTCGCGCTGCCGCTGTCGACGATCGGCTTGCCGCTGTCGATCTACCTCGCCCCTTTCTATGCCGGCGAAATCGGCCTGCCGCTCGCGGCGCTGGGCACCGCGATGCTGCTCGCGCGGTTCGCCGACATGATCACCGATCCGATCATCGGTACGCTCAGCGATCGCTGGCGGCCGCGAATCGGCCGGCGCCGCGTGTGGTTGCCGATTGGCGTCAGCACGCTGCTGATCGGCTTGTGGAACCTGTTCAATCCCGGGCCGCACGCGAGTTTCGGCTTTTTCCTCCTCTGGCTCGCCGTCATGTATCTGGGCTTCACCATGACGCGGCTGCCTTATTATGCCTGGGGCGGCGAGCTGAGCACCGATTATGACGGGCGCACGCGGATCGCGGCGACACGGCAGACCTTCTCGATCCTCGGCCTCGTCATCTCGACGCTGATTCCCGCGCTCGTGCTGGCGCGCAAGGGGGCGACGGGTGCGGACGTGCTCCATGCGCTGAGTCTATCGAGCCTGGTGCTGATGCCGCTCGCGGCAATCCTCGTCTTCGCCGTCGTTCCCGAACCGGCGACCGTGGCGGACGAGCCGCGCGTGGCGCTTTGGCCGGGGGTTCGGGCGATGGCGCGTAACGGACCGTTCCGCCGGGTGCTGCTCGTGCTCCTGCTCGGTTACACTGCCGAAACCTTTCGCCAGACGATCACCTTGTTCTTCGCCCGCGACGCGATCGGCGCGAGCAATGTCGGCGCGGTCTATGTTTATTATTTCGTCGCCGGGCTGTGCGCGGTGCCGCTGTGGCGCTGGCTCGGGGCAAGGCTCGGCAAGCACCGCGCGCTGGGGGTGGCGTTCGTCGTCACCGTCGTCACCAACGGCGCTCTGTTCTTCGTGCCGCATGGGCAGGTGGGGCTGTTCACTTTGCTCTTTGTCCTCAAGGGTTCGTGCTTCGGCGCGCTCGAACTCCTGCCGGCGGCGTTGGTCGCCGATACCGCCGATCTCGATACCGTGATGAGCCGCGAGCGGCGCCAGGGCGTGTTCTTCGCCGCGATGGGGGTGATCGTGAATATCGGCCAGGCGCTGGGGCAGTTCCTGTCACTCAATCTGCTCGGCCTGGTCGGCTATCAGGCGGCGAGCGGCGCGCTCCACGGGCCGGACCAGCTTTGGTGGTTGCGGCTGTTCTATGCGGTGCTGCCGACCGCGTTGCTCGCGATCTGCGCCTGGCTCATCTGGCGCTACCCGCTCACCGCCGAGCGGCACGGCCGCATCCGGCGCCATCTCGATCGCCGCGCCGGACTCGGCGCCAGCATGGTGACCGAGCGCGCGACCCAATTCTGAAGGAGCCAATATGGACCTCGCACTCAAGGGCAAGCGGGCGCTTGTTACCGGCGCGAGCCGGGGTATCGGCCGCGCGATCGCCGCGACTCTCGCCGGCGAAGGCGTCGACCTCGCGATCTGCGCGCGTGGGCGGCAGGGGCTCGAGGAAACAGCGACAAGCCTGCGCGCGCTCGGCACCCGAGTAGTCGCAACCGCCGTCGATGTGCGTGAACCGGGGGCGCTCGGCGGATGGGTGAGCAAGGCCGGGGCCGAACTCGGCGGTGTCGACATTCTGGTCAGCAATGTTTCGACCCGGGTCGATCCCGCGTCACCAAACTGGTGGCGCGAGACCTTTGAAGCGGACTTGCAACAGCACGTCGCCGCGTTCGACGCCACGCTGCCGCTGCTCTTGGCGAGCGGCGCGGGCAGCGTCGTGTTCATCTCCTCGGTCGCCGCCGTGCTGACCCAGCTACCGCCCTATGAAATCGCCTATGGCGCGATGAAGGCGGCGTTGACGTCTTTCGCCGGGCGGATGGCGACGGTGCATGGCCCTGCCGGCGTCCGCGTCAACCTGGTCGCGCCCGGCCCGATCTTCTTCGAAGGCGGCTGGTGGGACGGCGTCCGCCAGCGGGCACCGGCGCTGTTCGAACGCGCCGCGGGCGTCTCCGCGCTGGGACGGATGGGGGCGCCGGAGGACGTCGCTCGCGCGGTCGCATTCCTGGCGAGCCCCGCCGCCGGCTACATCACCGGCGCGTCCTTGCGGATCGACGGGGGCATGATTCGTACCGTCAACTTCTGATGCGCCGGAGCCAAGCTCGCACGGAGAGCACGTGCTTGCCGCGCCTCCATCCGATCCGCTACGCAACAACGGCGGATCGACAAGCCGGACGCACGCCCGGCCGGGGGACAGACAATTTCAGCAGAAGCGTTCGCCATAAGGAGCTGTTCGACGTGAGTGACGCGGATCCACGACCCGATCATGCGACGGGGTCCGGCGCCGGTCATCGTCGACGGCTCGATCCGCAGGTTCGGCGCGATCTCATTCTCGATCAAGCGGCGCGGATCGTGCTGGAGGAGGGGTTGTCGGCGGTCAGCATGGAAGGAGTCGGCCGCGCCGCCGGCGTCTCCAAAGCGCTGGTGTATAACTATTTCCCGACCAAGACGCTGCTCCTGTCGGAATTGCTGGTCCGCGAATATCGCTCGTTCCGGGCAAAAGCGCGCGCTGCCGCTGATCAGGCGCATGATTTCGAAAGTCTGATCCGCACGACGACGCGCGCCTATCTCGACCATGTCGCGACACGCGGCGCACTGATCCAGCGCCTGCTCGGCGAACCGCTCGCGGCCGAGGCGGTGCGCTCGGTCGAAGGCGAAGGGCGGCAGGCGACCGTCAACTTCTTCGGACGCGCGGTCGAACGCGAGTTCGGGCTGTCGGCGGCGCGCGCGGATACCGTGTCGGACCTGCTGATGGGTCTCACCAGTGCCGCCGGCGATCATCTGATCCGGGTCGGCGGCGATCTGGACGAAGTGGAAAACATGGTCGTCGAGATGATCCTGGCGGCGCTCCGCCAAATCGCCGACCGAACGAGGGAAGGCGGCGATTGATGGCGAACGACGATCAGGGGCTCGCCGGACGCGTCGCGCTCATCACGGGCGCGGCCCAGGGCATCGGCTATGCCGCCGCAGAATTGCTATCCCAGAAGGGTGCGATCGTCGTCGCGTTCGACCTGCCCGATGCCTCGTTCGAGCGGGTGAGCGCGCTTCCGGGGGTGACGCCGTTCGCGGGCGACGTAACTCGTGAGGCGGATTGGCGGCGCGCCATCGAGCTGGCGGCGTCGCTGGGTCAGCTCGCACTGCTGTTCAACAACGCCGGCATCGCCGGGCCGATCGCGTCGATCATGTCTTACGACGCGGACGAATTCGACCGCGTGCTCGCAGTCAATCTGAAGGGCGTGTTCCTGGGGTTGAAGCATGGCGGGCGGGCAATGCGGGCAACGGGTGGCGCGATCGTCAACACCTCATCGATTTCCGGGCTCGGGGGCAGTCCTTCGCTGTGCGCCTATAGCGCGAGCAAGCACGCCGTCATCGGGCTGACGCGATCCGCCGCCAAGGATTTCGCGCGCTACCGCATCCGCGTGAATGCCATCTGCCCCTCGCCGACCGAAACCGAAATGATGCGCCAGGCGGAGGAGCATGTCGCACCGGGTGATCCGGCGGCGGGTAAAGCCGTCTTTGTCCGCAACATCCCGCTTGGCCGCTATGCGTCGCCAAGTGAGGTCGCCGCGCTGGTCGCTTATCTCGCGAGCGATGCCGCGGCTTTCATCACCGGCACCGCCATCCCCGTCGATGGCGGCCTGACCGCCTGAGCCCTTGGACCATGTTTCCCGTCTCTGGAGGGACCGTCATTTCGACTTCGTTTTAAAGCCGCTCCCCGCTCAGGCGCTGGCAGAGCATATCGAGCTGATCGAGCGTCGAATAATCGAGGGACAGTCGACCGCCGCCCGCGCCATGGTCGATCCGCACCCGCAGGCCCAGCGCATCGGCGAGCTGGCTTTCCAGCGCGATTAGATCCGCGTCACGCGCCACAGGCTCGCCACGCTCGGCCGCGCTGCGTCCCGGCTTGGCGGCACGCGCGAGCTTTTCGGTTTCGCGCACCGACAGCCCCTTGGCGATCACCTGCGCCGCCAGCGCCTCGGCATCGGGCGCACCAATCAGCGCGCGGGCATGGCCCATCGTCAGCGCGCCCGCCACCACCTGTGCCTGCACCGGCGCCGGCAAATCGAGCAGCCGCATCAGGTTCGCGATGTGGCTGCGCGATTTGTTGACCAGCTTGGCAAGCGCCTCCTGGCTATGACCAAAATCAGCGAGGAGCCGGGCATAGGCCTCGGCTTCTTCGATCGCGTTCAGATCCTGGCGCTGGATATTTTCGACCAGCGCGATCTCCAGCGTCTCGGCATCGCTGAATTCCCGAACGATTACAGGAACTTCATGCAAATGAGCCCGCTGCGCCGCGCGCCAGCGGCGCTCGCCGGCGACGATCTGATAGCCCCGGCCCTGCGGCCGGACGACGATCGGCTGAATGACGCCGCGCGCCGCGATCGACTGGGCGAGTTCCTCCAATGCCGCTTCGTCGAAATGACGACGCGGCTGCCCCGGATGCGGGTTGAGCGCACCCACCGGCAGCATCCGCACCCCCTGCGGCGTGCCGGGCGCGTCATTCCCCGGGGCAACGGGTGTTTCACGTGAAACTTCACCCATCAGCGCGGACAGTCCCCGGCCGAGACCGGGGCGAGGCTTGCGAACGGTTTCGGTCATGCGGCGGCCTTGGTGTTGGGATCGGGAAGACGCTGCAGCAGCTCGCGTGCCAGTGCGATATAGGCTTCGGAGCCGGGGCAGCGATGGTCGTAAATCAGCGCCGGCAGTCCGTGGCTCGGCGCCTCGGACAAGCGGACATTTCGCGGGATAACGGTGTCGAACACGACCTTGCCCAAAACCGCGCGAACATCATCCGACACCTGATCGGTCAGCCGATTGCGGCGATCATACATGGTGAGCGCGACACCGATGATCCCCAGCCCCGGATTGAAGCGGCTGCGGATACGTTCCACCGTGGTGAGCAACTGGCTCAATCCTTCGAGCGCGAAGAACTCGCACTGCAGCGGCACCAAGAGCGAATCCGCCGAGACCATGGCGTTGATCGTCAGCAATCCGAGCGAGGGCGGACAATCGATCAGGATCACGTCCCAGCGCGCCCGTCCGGCTTCGACCGCTCGGGCCAAGCGGTGGGTGCGGTCTTCGAACTCCACCAGCTCGATTTCAGCACCGGACAGATCAACGGTGGCCGGTACGATATCTAGGCGCGGCACTTTGGTCGCGAGCGCGGTATCGGCAAGCTCCGCGTCGCCGACCAGCAGATCATAGGAGGAAAGCTCCCGCTGCGCTCGGCCAATGCCAAGGCCCGTGGACGCATTGCCCTGCGGGTCCAGATCGATAATCAGCGCGCGTTTGCCGGTCGCGGCGAGCGCGGTGCCGAGGTTGATCGCGGTGGTCGTCTTGCCCACGCCGCCTTTCTGATTGGCAATAGTGATGCACGTCATCGGCGCTTCACGCCCCTGGCTATGATGATCAGCGAGTCGGCATCGGTGATGCTCGGTTCCACGTGAAACACACCATGCCACGAGCGACGCGCCGCCGCCACCTCTTCGCGCGCGGAGCGGCCCTTTGGCAGGACGAGCCGTGTATTTGCTGTGGATAAGGGAGCGGCAAGCGCGAGTAGCTCGGGCAAGGCCGCAACCGCACGCGCGGAGATGATGGCCGCTTTTAACTCCACCGTCTCCGCCTTGGCGGCATGGACGCTGACGCGCGAGTCTAGGCCGAGTTCGACAACGGCGCGCAGCAGAAACTCGGCACGCTTGCGACGCGGCTCGATCAGCACCACGGGACGATCACTGAGCAGCGCGACGATCATACCCGGGACCCCTGCGCCGCTCCCGATGTCCGCCCACAGCCCATCATCGGGCGCGTAATCGAGCAGCTGTGCCGAATCGACGATATGACGCGACCAGATCAGGGGCAGGCTGGCTGGGGATACGAGATTCTGATGGTGCTGCTCGGCGGCGACCATCTGGGCGAAACGGAGACAGGCTGTTTCACGTGAAACATACCGCTCCCTGAACCAGGCGCGTGCCTCGTCCTCGGTCACGCCGCCCGCTTCTTCACATGAAGCAGAATCGCCGAGAGCGCGGCTGGCGTAATGCCGCGTATCCGTCCAGCCGCCGCCAGCGTCGAAGGCGCGGCATTGCTCAGCTTCTCGATCATCTCGGCTGATAATCCCGGGATCGCGGCATAATCGAGCGTGACCGGCAGGCGCAGGGATTCCTCGCGTCGCAACGCCGCGACTTCCGCCGCCTGCCGCTCGAGATAGGGCGCATAGCGCGCGTCCTCGGTGAGTTCGGCCACCACCTCCACTGGCGCGCGAGCGGCGAGACCGGGCGCCACCTGCTCGATCGTCACCCCCGGGAAGCGAAGCCAGGTCCAGGCGCTTTGCCGCCCAGCATCCAGCGCGACATCGGCGCCGCGCGCTTGCAGCGCCGCGGCTGACACCGGCGCTTCCAGCTCAGCGCGCAGCGCCGAACGATCTGCCTGCCGCCGCGCATAACGAGCGCGGCGCGCATCGCTGAGGCAGCCGAGCGCTTCCGCGATTGGGCCAAGCCGAGTTTCAGCATTGTCCGCGCGAAGGCTGAGGCGAAATTCGGCGCGAGCGGTGAGCATCCGATAGGGTTCGGTAACCCCATGCAATACGAGATCATCGATCATCACGCCCATATAACTGGAGGCGCGATCGAGTTGGGCGGGCGCAAGATCAAGCGCGTGCGCGGCGGCGTTCAACCCGGCGACCAACCCCTGGGCGGCGGCTTCCTCATAGCCGGTGGTGCCGTTGATCTGCCCGGCGCAGAACAGCCCCGGCAGCGCGCGGAGTTCCAGCGTCGGTGCCAGCGCGCGAGGATCGATATGATCATATTCAACGGCATAACCCGGCTGGGCGATCACCGCGCGTTCCAGGCCCTCGATCGAGGCGATCATCGCGGCCTGCACATCAACCGGCAGCGAGGTAGAGATGCCGTTGGGATAGATCAGCGGATTATCCAGTCCCTCGGGCTCCAGAAAAATCTGATGGCCGTCGCGGTCGCCGAAGCGGTGGATCTTGTCTTCGATCGAGGGGCAATAGCGCGGACCCGCCGCGTCGATCGCCCCGGTAAATAGTGGCGAACGATCGAGGCCATCGCGAATGATCGCGTGGGTGCGCGGGTTGGTTCGCGTCACCCCGCAGAATAGCTGGGGCAACGTCCGCGCGGGTGTCGCCGGGGACATCGTCCAGGGTTCATCATCGGAGCGCTGCTCGGCGAGGCGCGCCCAGTCGATCGTGCGCCCGTCCAGCCGGGGTGGCGTGCCAGTCTTGAGCCGCGCCATCGGCAAATCGAGCGCGCGCAACTGAACCCCGAGGCGAGTCGCCGCGCGCTCACCAACCCGGCCACCTTCGCCGCGCTCCTCGCCCCGGAAGATACGCCCGCCCAAGAACGTGCCCGTTGCCAGCACCACCGCGCGCGCCTGCAACGCGCGGCCGTCGGCAAGGGTGATGCCCGCTAGCCTTCCTTGATCGAGCATCACGGCGTCGGCCTCGCCCTCGATGATCGTCAACCCGGGCTGCGCGGTCAGCATCGCTTGGATGGCGGCGGCGTAAAGCTTGCGGTCGGCCTGTACGCGCGGCCCCTGCACCGCTGTGCCCTTGCTGCGATTGAGCATCCGGTAATGGATACCAGCCGCGTCGGTCGCGCGCGCGATCAGGCCGTCAAACGCATCGACTTCGCGCACCAGATGGCCTTTCCCGAGCCCGCCAATCGCCGGGTTGCACGACATCGCGCCAATCTTGCTCGCGTCGAAGCTGACCAGCGCCACCCGCGCACCCCGGCGCGCAGCGGCGGCCGCAGCTTCGGTGCCGGCATGGCCACCGCCGATCACGATCACATCGAACTGCATGGGCCGCCGCTACACCCGCGCGGCGGCGTGGTCAAAACTGTTTCACGTGGAACATCATTTGCCGATGCAGAAGCGGCTGAATAAGGCATCGAGCATTGCTTCGGTCCCCGTCGCGCCCGTCACCGCGTCGAGCGCGCGTCGGGCGAGACGGCATTGCTCGGCCGCTATCAGCAGATCAGTTTCAGCCGATGCCGCCAGCACGGCTTCGGCGGCATGGTCCACGTGCTGGCGCTGTCGGGCGTTCAGCGCCAGCTGATCGGCGCGCGGCAGGAGCGCGCGCGCGCGATCGGCCAGCGCGCTCCACAGATGATCCACCCCGGCACCCGTTCGCGCCGATAGTGCCAGCCGACCGTCCAACGCGGGCGGGCGTTCGTCCGCGCGGGGATGAAGCCACAGCGCTCCCGCTGGCGGCGGCGAATCATCCAGCCAGAGCAAAATGTCGGCCTCGGCGGCGGCGGCCCGCGCCCGCGCGATCCCGATCGCCTCGATCGGATCGTCGGTGGTCTCGGCAAGTCCAGCGGTGTCGATCAGCAGATAGGCGATACCATCGCGGACCACCGGCACCTCGATCCGATCGCGCGTGGTACCGGCGATAGGCGAGACGATCGCCGCCTCGCGCTCAGCTAAGGCATTGAGCAATGTAGACTTTCCAGCGTTTGGCGGCCCCGCGAGCACTACCCGCACGCCGTCGCGCAGCCGTTCGACCGGGGGCGCGGCGAGCACGGTCCGCATCTCCTCGCCAAGGGCGGCCAGTGCGGCGGGCAACCCCGGCGGCAGCTCCCCGACATCATCCTCGTCCGCGAAATCCAGCGCCGCCTCGATCAGCGCCGATGCCTCCAGCAGCCGTACCCCCCACGCACCGATGCGTCGGCTGACCGCACCCTCGGCGGTGCCAAGTGCCGCCCGGCGCGCGCTCTCGGTTTCCGCCATCAGCAGATCGCCGAGCCCTTCCGCCTGGGCCAGATCGATGCGCCCGTTCGTCAGCGCGCGGCGAGTGAACTCGCCCGGCTCGGCCAGCCGGCCACCGCTCGCCGCCAGCGCCGCCGATACCGCCGCCACCACCGCGCGTCCGCCATGAAGATGCAGCTCGACCAAATCCTCGCCGCTCGCGCTGTTCGGCCCCGGAAACACCAGCACAAGCGCACGATCGAGCAGCGTGCCATCGCCGCCGCGCAGCGTCCGCAGGCTGGCCCGCCGGGGGGCGGGAAGAGCGCCGACGAACGTTTCGGCGAGCGTAAACGCCGCGGGGCCGCTCACCCGCATCACCGCGATCGCCGCCGGCGGGGGACCGCTGGCGACCGCGAAGATCGTGTCACTTGCGCGTGGCAGCATCGAACAGCTGGCGCCAGAAGGTCATCCCCGCTTCACCCATCGGCGCCCAGCTCCGCATCATCGCCTCGATCGCTTCGGGCCGTACCTGACCGTCCATCATCTCGAGCATCGTCGCGACATATTTCTCGTGGACCGGCGTCAGGTCCGGCAGGCCCATCGCCCGGCGCGCTTCCTCGGGTGTGCATTCGACTTCGACATTGATTTTCAACGCGCCTCTCCGCTTGAGCGCTGCCGCGGGGCGCGGCATAGCAGGCTCATGTATGCCCGCGATCATGGCGGAATCGCAACGCCGATCGGCCCGGTGGCCGTCACCGTCGAGCATGGCAGCGTGGCGCGGATCGAGATTGGCGGCGCGGTCGCGCCTGGAACCTCAGCACTGGCGATCGAGGCGTTGCGCCAGCTCGATGCGTGGTTCGCCGGCGCCCTTAAGAGCTTTGACCTGCCGCTCGCCCCGCCGCGATCGGCGCGCGGTGGCGAGCTGCGCGCCGGGTTGATCGCGGTCGGCTATGGCGAGACGCTCAGCTATGGCGCGCTCGCCCGGCGGCTAGCATCGAGCCCGCGCGCGATCGGCCAACTTTGCGCGCGCAATCCGCTGCCGATCATCGTTCCCTGCCACCGCGTGCTCGGCGCGGGCGGCGCGCTCGGCGCTTATTCGGCGGGCGAGGGGCCAAGCACCAAGGCGTGGCTGATCGCCCATGAACAAGGAGACTATCGATGACGAACATCAGCATCGACACATTGGCCGGCGACGGCAGCTTCGCCGCCTATCTCGCCGAGCCGAGTGGACCCCCGCGCGGCGCGGTCGTGGTGATCCAGGAGATTTTCGGCGTCAATCAAGGCATTCGCCGCAAGTGCGACAGTCTCGCGGCGGCGGGTTATCTCGCGATCGCGCCCGATCTGTTCTGGCGGCTGGAGCCCGGCGTGGAGCTCGATGCCGATGTCCCCGAGCAGTTCCAGCAGGCGCTCGCGCTGATGGGACGGTTCGACCAGGATCTGGCGATCCGCGACCTTGAAGCCACCATCCGCGCGGCGCGCGCGCGGCTGGGCGAGGGGGGCAAGGTCGGCGTGGTCGGTTATTGCCTCGGCGGGCGGCTCGCTTATCTGGTTGCCGCGCGCACCGATGCCGATGCGTCGGTCGGCTATTACGCGGTCGGCGTGCCGGGGCTGCTCGGCGAGAAGCACGCGATCGCCCGGCCGCTGCTGCTCCACATCGCCGGCGAGGATGGCTTCGTTCCCAAGGATGCGCAGGCGGCGATGCATGAAGGGCTCGACGATCACCCCAAGGTCACGCTCTACGATTATCCCGGCGAGGACCATGGCTTCGCCGCCGAGCTGGGCAAGCGCCGGTCCGAAGCCGCGGCGCAGCTGGCAAACGAGCGGACGCTCGCCTTCTTCGCCGAACATCTGGGTTGAGCGAACCGCGCGGCGCGGCGGTCCCAAGTGGATCGCCGCCCGACGCTTAGAACAGGGTCATGATCCCCACATCGGGGTCGACCATCCCGTCATAGATCATCCGCCCGGCGACATAGAGGATCACCACCAGCCCGAAATAGCCGATCCAGCGATAGCGGCCGATCAGCCGGGCGATCAGATTCGCGGCCAGTCCCATCAGCGCGACCGAGAGCAGCAGCCCGATCACCAGGATGCCCGGATGCTCGCGCGCGGCCCCCGCGACCGCGAGCACATTGTCGAGGCTCATCGACACATCGGCGATCGCGACGGCCCAGGCGGCGGCGGCGAAGCTGCGAGCCGGTTTCAGCGGGGCGGCATCGTCGGCCTCGCCCGGATGATCCTCGCGCAGTTCGCGCCAGAATTTCCACGCGACCCACAGCAACAGCAAGCCGCCCGCGAACACCAGCCCGACCAGCGCGAGCAGCTGGGTCACGATCAGCGCGAACACCACCCGCAGCACCAGCGCCGCGCCGATGCCGATCAGGATGACGCGCTGGCGCTGCGCGGCAGGGAGTCCCGCCGCCAGGGCGCCGACGACAATGGCATTGTCGCCCGCCAGCAGCACGTCGATCGCGAGCACCTGCAAGAAGGCCGACAGCGCGCTCGGCGACCCGAGATTGCTGAAATCGTTCAGGATTTGCGACCACATCGTGGCCATGAGCGCAAAGGTCATGCCGTCGGCAACGCCTGCGCCGCGTTACTGGTTCATCGAATCGAAGAAGTCCTCGTTGGTCTTCGAGTCCTTCATCTTGTCGAGCAGGAACTCCATCGCGTCGATCGTGCCCATCTGCATCAGGATGCGGCGCAGCACCCACATCTTGCTGAGCTTGGCCTTGTCGACCAGCAACTCTTCCTTGCGGGTGCCCGACTTGCCGACATCGAGCGCGGGGAAGATGCGCTTGTCCGCCACCTTGCGATCGAGCACGATTTCGCTGTTGCCGGTGCCCTTGAATTCTTCGAAGATCACTTCGTCCATGCGGCTGCCGGTGTCGATCAGCGCGGTGGCGATGATCGAGAGCGAGCCGCCTTCCTCGATGTTACGCGCGGCGCCGAAAAAGCGCTTCGGCCGCTGCAGCGCGTTGGCGTCGACACCGCCGGTCAGCACCTTGCCCGAGCTGGGGACGACAGTGTTATAGGCGCGGCCCAGGCGGGTGATCGAATCGAGCAGGATCACCACGTCCTTCTTGTGCTCGACCAGGCGCTTGGCCTTTTCGATCACCATTTCGGCGACTTGCACATGGCGGCTGGCGGGCTCGTCGAAGGTGGAGCTGATCACCTCGCCCTTCACACTGCGCTGCATGTCGGTCACTTCCTCGGGCCGCTCGTCGATCAGCAGCACGATCAGGAAGACTTCGGGGTGATTGTCGGTGATCGCCTTGGCGATGTTCTGCAGCAGCACCGTCTTGCCGACGCGCGGCGGGGCGACGATCAGCGCGCGCTGGCCCTTGCCTTGCGGCGACACGATATCGATGACGCGGGCGCTCTTGTCCTTGATGGTCGGATCGGCGGGGTCGAGGCGCAGCTTCTCGTCCGGGTAGAGCGGCGTCAGATTATCGAAATTCACCCGGTGGCGCAGCGCCTCGGGATCATCGAAATTGACCGAGGTGAGGCGGGTGAGCGCGAAGTAACGCTCGCCATCCTTCGGCCCACGGATCTCGCCTTCCACCGTGTCGCCGGTACGCAGGCCGAATTTGCGGACCTGGTTGGGCGAGACATAGATGTCATCGGGACCGGCGAGATAATTGGCCTCGGGGCTGCGCAGGAAGCCGAAGCCGTCGGGCAGCACCTCGATCGTGCCGAGCCCCATGATCTGTTCGGCGCGATCGGCGAGCACTTTCAGGATGCCGAACATCAGGTCCTGCTTGCGCATGGTCGAGGCGCCCTCGACACCAAGCCCTTCGGCCATTTCGACCAGTTCGGCGGGAGTCTTTTTCTTCAGGTCTGCAAGATGCATGGGGTATCCAGCGATTTGGGGAAGAGCAGCCAGGCCAGCCGCGGCCCGGGGCGCGATACAAGGCGGGTCGGCGCGCGAGGGCGCCGCTCGGCCCGCGATAAGTGGGGCGGGTGCCGGCGTCAAGCAAGGCCGGCAGCGGTTCGTCGCGCTTGTTACCCGTTCCGCGCGGGGAACGGCGACATCACCGGCGCGCTAGAAGGGCTGCACGATCACCAGGATCACGATCAGCGTCACCGCGACGCCGGGGATTTCGTTGATCATCCGCAGCGTCCGCCCCGCCAGCCGCGCCTCGCCGCGCGCAAGGCGCCGGGCATAGCCCACCGCCCAGCCGTGAAAGCCGCTCAGCAGCACCACCAGCGCGATCTTGGCGTGGAGCCAGCCAAGCCCGCCCGCGCCGCTGAACAGCCCCAGATTGGCCGACAGCATCAGCCCCAGCACCCACACGATCACCAGCGCGGGGTTGAGGATGATGTTCTTCAGCTTCGCCTCGCGCTCGATCCAGCGCTGCGCTTGCGGGCCGGTGAGCCCGTCTTCCTGATGATAGACAAAGAAGCGCGGCAGCATGAACAGCCCCGCCATCCAGAAGATGACGAAAATCAGATGCGCCGCCTTCACCCAGGGATATGCGCTGCCGAGCCAACCGATCATGCCTAGCCTCTTACCCGCGCGGCCAGGGCTTGCACATGCTCGATCGGCGTCTGTTGCAGAATACCGTGGCCAAGGTTGAACACATGCGGGCGTTCGGCGAAAGCGGCGAGGATGCGATCGACCGCCTGATCGAGCGCCACACCACCGGCGAGCAGCGCGAGCGGATCGAGATTGCCCTGCACCGGCAGCCCTTCGGGCAGCACCGCGTTCGCCCATTCGGGATCGACCGTCTCGTCCAAGCCCAGCGCATCGACCCCGGTTTCCACCGCATAGGCCGGCAGCTTGCCACCCGCGCCCTTGGGAAAGCCGATGATCACCGCCTCCGGCACCCGCGCGCGCAGGCGGCGGACGATCTCGGCATTGGGGGCGATCACCCAGCGCTCGAACTGCGCGGGGGACAGGCTGCCCGCCCAGCTGTCGAACAACTGCACCGCATCCACCCCGGCGGCAAACTGGCCCGCGAGATAATCGACCGTCACCGCGATCACCTGGTCGATGATCGCCGCGAAGGCGACCGGATCGCGATAGGCATAGCCGCGCGTCTCGGCCTGATCGCGGCTGCCGTGCCCGGCCACCATATAGGTCGCGATCGTCCACGGGCTGCCCGCGAAGCCCAGAAAGGTCGTCGCCGGATCGAGCGCGGCGGCGACGCGGCGAACCGTTTCGTACACCGGCTCCAGCCGCTCCGGCGCGGCGTCGAGCGCGTCGAGCGACGCATCGACCAAAGCCGGCGACAATTCCGGCCCCTCGCCCGCGCCGAAGCGCAGATTCTGGCCGATCGCCCAGGGCACCATCAGAATGTCGGAAAACAGGATCGCCGCATCGAAGCCGAAGCGCCGCAGCGGCTGCAACGTCACCTCGGTCGCCGCCTCGGGATCGGTGGCGAGGTCGAGGAAGCCGCCCTTCTCGGCCCGCAGCGCGCGATATTCGGGCAGGTAGCGCCCTGCCTGGCGCATCAGCCACAAGGGCGAGCGCGGCTGCCGTTCGCCTTTCAGCGCGGCCAGCAAGGTCTTGGTCACTCGGCCCCCCTTCAAAATAAGAATCTTAATAAAAGGTTGTTGTGATGGTTGGTGCTGTCGATGGTGGGGCTTAAGCCTTTGCCCCGGTATTGCCAACAGCTTGACGGGGGCCAGCCCCGTGGTGGTACGGGGAGTCGGCATCGTTCACCCCCGCAATCCCCAGCCTGTGGACCGTTTCCCCGCCTGTGCGCGGGGCTGTGGATGAGCGCCCGGTTTATCCACGGCGGCACCGGGCTTTGCGGGGGCGCGAAGTTGCGCTAGCGGTTTTGCGGCATGTTATCCCCAGAACCGCCCCGCTGATGCGGCTCCATCTGCATTTGCTGTCGGATTCGACCGGCGAAACGCTCGAGACGATCGCCAAGGCGGCGCTCGCCCAATATGATGATGTCGAGACGATCCGCCATTTCTGGCCGATGGTGCGCAGCGAGGCGCATCTCCAGCGCATCCTCCACGAAATCGCGCAGAATCCGGGGCTGGTGCTGTTCACGCTGGTGAATACCGAGACCCGGCGGACGCTGGAGGAACAGTGTCGCGCGCTCGGCCTGCCCGCGGTCGCGCCGCTCGATGCGGTGACCGACTCGCTCTCCGCGCTGCTGGGGCAGACCGCCAAAGCACGGCCCGGGCGCCAGCACATGCTCGATGCCGCCTATTTCGCGCGGGTCGACGCGATCCAGTACACGATCGCGCATGATGATGGCATCGCCCCCGAGGATTGGGAGGAGGCCGATATCGTGCTGGCCGGGGTTTCGCGCTCGTCCAAGACGCCGACCTCGATCTATCTCGCCAATCGCGGGTACAAGACCGCGAACATCCCGATCGTGATCGAAGTGCCGCCGCCGCCAGCGTTGTTCGGCCTGAAGCGGCCGCTGGTCGTGGGGCTGACGACGAGCACCGAGCGGCTCGTGCAGGTGCGGCGCAACCGTCTGCTCTCGCTCAACCAGGCGCCCGAGACCGCCTATGTCGATCAGGAGTCGGTCGCGCGCGAGGTGGCCTATGCCCGCCGGCTGTTCACCGACAATGGCTGGCCGGTGATCGACGTGACGCGCCGCTCGATCGAGGAGACGGCGGCGGCGATCATCGCGCTATGCCAGGAACGGCGGGCCGGGGCATGAAGCTGGTGCTGGCCTCGCAAAGCGCGTCGCGGCGGGCGATGCTGGCGGCGGCGGGGGTGCCGTTCGAGGCGATCGCCGCGCCGGTCGATGAAAGTGGCGTCAAGGCGGCGATGGCGGGCGCGGCGCCGCGCGACGTCGCCGATACCCTTGCCGAATTGAAAGCGCTGAAAGGCAGCGCGCTGCGGCCCGAGGCGCTGGTGGTGGGCAGCGATTCGATCGTCGCGCTCGGCGACGGCCGGTTGCTCGACAAGCCCGAGAGTCGCGAGCAGGCGGCAACGCATCTGCGAATGATGTCGGGTACGCGGGTCACGCTCGTCAGCGCGGCGGTCGTCGCGCAAGCTGGACGCGCGGTGTGGCGTCATGTCGCCGAGGCGCGGCTGCATGTGCGTGGGTTGTCGCCAGATTTTATCGAAACCTATCTCGACGCCGAATGGCCCACGATTGCCGGCTGCGTCGGCTGTTTCCGGATCGAAGGGCCGGGCGTCCAGCTGTTCGAGCGCGTGGAGGGCGATCATTTCACCATCCTGGGAATGCCCTTGCTGCCGCTGCTCGCTTATTGCCGCACGCGCGGAGTGATGGCGTCATGAGCTATGCCGAGGTGATCGGCGATCCGATCGCGCACAGCAAATCGCCGCTGATCCACGGTTTCTGGCTGAAGGCGCTGGGGATCGACGCCGAGTATCGCGCGACCCGGGTCGAGGCCGATGGCCTGGGCGCCTATTTCGCCGAACGGGCGGCCGATCCTGCCTGGAGGGGGTGCAACATCACTTTGCCGCACAAGGTGGCGGCGCTCGATCATGTCGCCGATCCCGGCGGGGTGCGCCAATCGATCGGCGCGACCAACACCGTCGCGCGCGGGGCCGATGGCCTGTTCGCGACCAACGCCGATGCCGCTGGCTTCTATGCCCCGCTCGCCGAGCATGATCTGGCCGGCGCGCCGGTCGCGGTGATCGGCGCGGGCGGCGCGGCGCGCGCGGTGCTGTTCGCGCTCGCCAAGATGGGGGTGGGGCCGGTGACCCTGCTCAACCGCACGCCGCTGAAAGGTGCGGCGCTGCTCGCGCATTTCGGGCTGAAGGGCCAGGTGCTGCCGCTCACCGCGCCGCTGCCCCCGGCCGCCCTGCTGGTGAACGCGAGTTCGCTGGGAATGACCGGCCAGCCGCCGCTCGCGCTCGATCTTACGCCACTGCCCGATGACGCGATCGTGTATGACCTCGTTTACGTCCCGCTCGAAACCGCGCTGCTCCAAGCCGCCGAAGCGCGCGGGCTGGAGGCGATCGACGGGCTCGACATGCTGATCGGCCAGGCGGCGCTCGCGTTCGAGCTGTTCTTCGGCGCCGCGCCCCCGCGCGAGCACGACGAGGACGTGCGGGCGCTGCTCGGCGCATGACCATCCTCGGCCTCACCGGCTCGATCGGCATGGGCAAGTCGGCGGTCGCCGCGATGTTCGTCGAGCTTGGCGTGCCGGTGTTCGACTCGGACGCGGAGGTTCACCGCCTGCAAGGACCGGGCGGGGCGCTGGTGCCGGCGATCGAAGCGGCGTTTCCGGGAACGACCGGCCCGGCGGGCGTTGATCGCGCACGGCTTGGTATTGACGTGCTCCGGGACGGCGCGGCGATGCGCCGGCTTGAGCTGATCGTGCATCCGGCTGTCGCGGCAGCGCGCGGAGCGTTCCTGGCAGCGCACGGGACTGCCCCGTTGGTCGTCTTCGACGTGCCGTTGCTGTTCGAAACCGGTGGGGACAAGGCTGTGGATAAGGTGTTGGTCGTCTCGGCCGATCCCGCGACTCAGCGTGCCCGCGTCCTCGCCCGCCCGGGGATGACGCCCGAAAAGTTCGAGGCGATCCTCGCCCGCCAGCTGCCCGACGCGGAAAAGCGCGCCCGCGCCGATTTCATCATCCCAACCGACGTGCCGCTCGCCGAAACCCGGGCCGCGGTCGCGCGGCTGATCGCTTGCTTGGGGACGCGATCCGCGACATTAATGTGACGATGCGCGAGATTGTTTTCGACACCGAAACCACCGGCCTGAGCTTCGCGGGTGGGGATCGGCTGGTCGAGATCGGCTGTGTCGAGCTGGTCAACCGCGTGCCGAGCGGGCGCCGCTTCCACGCCTATTTCAACCCGGAACGACCGATGCCGGCCGAGGCACAGGCGGTGCACGGGCTGAGCGACGCCTTCCTCGCCGACAAGCCCCTGTTCGCGGCGACGTGCGATAAACTGCTGGAATTTCTGGAAGATAGCCCGCTCGTCGCGCATAATGCGAGCTTCGACTTCGGCTTCCTGAACGGCGAGCTTTCGCGTTGCGGCCGGGCGGTCGTCGCGCTCGATCGCATGGTCGACACATTGCCGCTCGCCCGCGCGCGCCACCCCGGCGCCAAGCACAGCCTCGACGCGCTCTGCACGCGCTATGGCATTGATCGCAGCGCGCGCGTGTTCCACGGCGCGCTGTTAGACGCCGAATTGCTCGCGCAGGTCTATGTCGAGCTGACCGGCGGGCGGCAGATTGGGCTGGGTCTGGTCGCTGAGTCGGGCAGCGCCGAGGAAGCGATCACGGCTTCCGTCGGCCCGCGCGTGGCGCGGCCGCCGCGTCTTTTTGCCCCGAGCGCCGAGGAGCGCGCGGCCCATGCCCGCTTTGTCGAGACGATCACCGAGCCGCTCTGGCTCGGCTGACGTGGCCTCCGTGCATTTTGGCACGGTCAGGAATGGAGGTACCACATGGACATTCGGCTCTCCGGGCATCAGGTCGAAACGGGTGACGCGTTCAGGGGCCACGCGACCGAGCGACTGCAGGGGATCACCGAGAAATATTATGCGCGAACGATCTCCGCGCAGGTGACGCTGGGCAAGGGGCCGCGCGACAATGGCTTCACCTGCGACATCGTCTGCCATGTGATGCAGGGCGTGATCCTGAAGGGCACGCACGGCGCGATGGACGCGCACCTCGCCTTCGACGGTGCCGCCGACAAGATCGAGAAGCAGCTGCGCCGCTATGTCCGCAGGCTGAAGGACCGCACAGCGCCGATCGCCGAGGACGCGGGCTATACGGTGCTGCTCGAGCCCGAGCCCGAGGAAGAGCCCGCCGCCGATTTCCCGCCCGTGATCGCCGAAACGCGCGTCGACGTGCCCGATGCGACCGTGTCGGACGCGGTGATGATGCTCGATCTGCGCAACACCAACGCACTCTTGTTCCGCAACACCGGCAGCGGTGTGTACAACATGGTCTATCGCCGCGGCGACGGCACGATCGGCTGGGTCGAGCCCAAGCGCGCCACCTGACGCGGCGCCGATCAACGCCACGACCACCGCGTTTGCGCCCCCGCTGGCTTGCCGCTAAGGCGCCGCGGGCACTTGCGGATGTGACGATGATCGATTTCAGTGCGATGCTCCAACCCAAGACGGTGATCGCGGGCGTGCCGGCGACCAACAAGAAGGCATTGCTGACGCAGCTCGCGAGCCAGCTCGCCCAGGCGTACGAGCTGGCGCCCAAGCAAGCGGCGACGGCGTTGCTCGATCGCGAGAAAATCGGCTCCACCGGGTTCGGCGCGGGCGTCGCGATCCCGCATGGCAAGCTGGAGGGGCTGGGAAGGATCGTCGGGCTGTTCGCGCGGCTTGCCCAGCCGATCGACTACCAGGCGATCGACGAGCTGCCGGTGGATCTGGTGTTCGTAATGCTTTCGCCGCCCCAGGCGGGGGCTGAGCATTTGAAGGCGCTCGCCGGTGTGTCGCGCCGGCTACGCGACCAGGCGTTCGTCGCCAAGCTGCGCGGCGCGGGGTCGCCCGACGCGCTTTATGCGCTGTGGACCGAGGACGGGCGTGAGCTCGACTGAGGCACTTCCCGGCGCCGCCGGGCATTACCGGGCGCTTGAATCGCTCTACGCGGCCGCCCCGATCAATCAGCTGTTCGATTCCGTGCTCGAGATCACCGGCCCGGGCACGTCGCGCATCCGCTTCAAGATCGACCCCCGTCATTTCCACGCCGGCGGGGCAGCGCACGGCACCAGCTATTTCAAGATGCTCGATGATGCCGCCTTCTATGCGGCGAATACGCTCGTGACCGATCGCTTCCTGCTCACCACCCAGTTCAACCTGCTGTTCACCCGACCGATGGGGGCAGGGCCGGCGATGGCCGAGGGGCGCTGGGTCAGCGGCCAGCGTCGCGTGCTGATCGCCGAGGCGCGGTTGATCGACGGTAGCGGCGAGGAGGTGGCGCGCGGTACCGGCACCTTCATGCGCTCGCGCATCCCGCTCGCCGGGCTCGCCGGGTATCGCCTTGGATGAGCGACCGGCTGCCGACTCACCTGCGCGTGGGCGCGCTGCTGCGCCGGGTAAACGACTCGGGCGGCATGGGAATGGTCCGCGCCAAGGGCGACCCGCAAGGCGGCGCGGTGCTGCTGATCGTTAGCGAAAAAGGCGGCGAATACAAATGCTTCGAGCGTGGAATTGATGCTGCTGGCGTGCTCGGGCTGATCCCGGCCGGCCCGATTGATGGCGACGCGGCCGCGATCACCGACTATTGGCAGCGCCGCCGCGCTCACGACCCAGATTTGTGGGTGATCGAACTGGACGTCGCATCCCGCTCACGGTTCACCGCTGAAACGACCGACTTTTATTGACCTGTTAAGCAGGCGAGAGCCTAAGGCGCTGGCCTATTGCAAAGCGTAGGCCGGCAGGGGTGCGATACCGGCCGGCAACGTAGTCGGGGGGCCACCCGAAATCGGCGTTTGACCGCGGTCCGCGGATCAGCGGCGGTTTTTCGCGTACCCACCGCCCATTGATGACGGTTGATGCATTTTTCTTTCCGGCAAGCCGCAGCCACGTTGCTGCTCTGCTCGCTGACCCTTACCGGCGCCGGCAAGCCTGGCCTGGCGCTGACGCTCGACAAGCCGGCGACAGCGCCGCTTGCGACTACCAATCTTCCGGGCGTGCCGTCGGTTCCCGCGACCGCCGCGCTCCCGCCCCAAATTTCCGCCGATGACGAAGCCGAGACCGAGGCGCCCGCGCGCTACGCCTCCCTCGCCGAGGCGATCGACGCGCAGGACATGCCTGACGCGCCCGATGACGAGCTGCGCTGCCTGGCCGGCGCGATTTACTTCGAGGCCAAGGGTGAGCCACTCGTTGGCCAGCTCGGCGTGGCGCAGGTGATCGTCAACCGCACCCAATCGGGTCGCTTCCCCCGCACCATCTGCTCGGTCGTGAAGCAACGCGGCCAATTCGCCTTCCTGCGCGATGGCGAGATGCCCGCCATTCCCGACAATGCGCATTATCGTACCGCAATGGCGGTCGCGCAGGTCGCGCTAGACGGTGGCTGGGAAAGCCCGGTTGGCGATGCGCTGTTCTTCCATGCGAGCCGCGTTGCCCCCAGCTGGGGCAAGCGCCGTGTCGCCGCGATCGGCGGGCACGTCTTCTACCGCTGAGCGGGCTCGGGGCGCGTCGGCGCCTGCCAGCGCCTAAGTTTGAGCCCACGGCATTGGTGCTGTGTCCCCGGCGAAGGCCGGGGTCCAGCACCCGGCGCGCTGCCATGGAGCGCAGCGTCGTTGGGCCTCTGCCGCCTCTGGGGAAGGATGTGGCTGGCTCTCGCGAAGGCCGGCTTCCCCTTGTTCGACAAATGTTCTAGGGCAGGGCGATGCTTTCGCCCGATCTCACCGCTCGTGATGTCTGCCGCGGCGTGTCGCGGCTGTTGCTGCGCCATGATCTGACGCCGGTCGCCGAAGTGCCGCTCGAGGGCGGGCGGCGGGCCGACATCATGGCGCTCGATCCGCGCGGCGGCATCACCATCGTCGAAATCAAGGTGAGCCGCGCCGATCTGCTCGGCGATGGCAAGTGGCAGGATTATCTCGCCCATTGCGACCGTTATTTCTGGGCGGTGCCGCAGGGTTTCGATCACGCCCCGCTCGCTCAACCCGCTTTCCTCCCCGAGCGCACCGGAATCATCATCGCTGATCGTTATGATGCGATGATCATCCGCGAGGCACACAGCGTCCCTCTCGCTGCTCCCGCGCGTCGGCGCGAGACGCTGGCGTTCGCCAGGCGCGCCGCGCGGCGACTGGCATTGACGCTCGATCCCGATGCCGAAGCGGGCCTGATCGAGGGGTAAACCCACCACCGATATTGATAGTCACTCGCAAAAGACGTATCTGGCGACTCATGCTCGCCCCCGCGATGACCCTGGAACAATTGGCCCCGCGCACCGCAGCCCAGATCGCCGCGATCGATTGGGACCGGCTTGCCGAGCCCGAGGCGCGGCGCCTGCGTGAGCTGGGCTTCGACGAGGGCGTGAGCGTCGAGATGTTGCACCGCGCGACTTTGTGGGGCGGGCCGGTCGCCTGCCGGATCGGGCGGATGACGGTCGCGCTGCGCCGGCCGGTCGCCGCGGCGATCCGCGTCAGCCCGAGCGCCTGATGCACCCAGCCCCCCTGGTTGCCTTGGTCGGCAACCCCAATGCCGGCAAGAGCGCGCTGTTCAACGCGCTCACCGGCGCGCGGCAGAAGGTCGGCAATTACCCTGGCGTGACGGTGGAGCGTCGTTCGGGGCGCGCCCTGCTGCCCGATGGTCGCCCGGTCGAACTGGTCGATCTCCCTGGCGCCTACAGCCTCGATCCGCTCTCACCCGACGAGCGGGTGACGCGCGACGTTCTGCTGGGGACGCAAGCCGGCGAACGGCTGCCCGACGCGCTGGTGATCGTGCTTGACGCTGGCAATCTCGACAATCACCTGCGGTTCGCGCTCCAATTGATCGCGCTCGGAATGCCGGTGGTGGTCGCGCTCAACATGGTGGATCTCGCCGAGCGCGACGGGCTGATGCTTTCGCCCGAGCGACTCGCCACCGAGCTGGGCGTCGCCGCGGTGCCCACCATCGCGGTGCGCAAGCGCGGGCTCGATGCCTTGCGCGAGGCGCTCGCCAAGGCGCTGGGGACAAGCGGCGCGGTGCGGCTGCGCGCGAGCGAGGGACCAGCGCCTGCCGATCTTCGCGCGCTCCAGCAGCGGGCGCGAACGATCGCGCGGAACGTGATCGTCAGCGAAACGCCGACCCGGCGGATCACCCATGCGCTTGACGCGGTCGCGCTGCATCCGGTCTGGGGAACGGCGCTGCTGCTCACGATCCTGTTCCTGATGTTCCAGGCGGTATTCAGCTGGGCGACGGTGCCGCAGGACGCGCTCGACGCGCTGTTTGCCGATGCGGGGCGCGCGGTGTCGGCCGCCTTGCCCGAAGGCTTTGTCCGCGGGCTGATCGCCGACGGGATCATCGCCGGCGTCGGCGCGGTCGTGGTGTTCCTGCCGCAGATCCTGATCCTGTTCCTGTTCATCCTGCTGCTGGAGGCGAGCGGCTACATGGTCCGCGCCGCGTTTCTGATGGACCGGCTGATGGCGGCGGCGGGGCTTTCGGGGCGAGCGTTCATTCCGCTGCTATCGAGCTTTGCCTGCGCGGTGCCCGGCATCATGGCGACGCGCACGATCGAGGATGAGAAGGACCGGCTGACGACGATCCTGATCGCGCCGCTGATGACCTGTTCGGCACGGCTCCCCGTCTACACGCTGGTGATCGGTGCGCTGATCCCCAACACGCGCATCATCCCTGGCGTGGGCCTGCAGGGGCTGGTGATGTTTACGCTGTATATCCTTGGCATCGTCGGCGCGTTCGTCGCGGCGCTGGTGCTGCGGCGGACGGTGACCAAGGGCGCCTCGTCGGGCTTCATGATGGAGCTGCCCAAATATCAGCTGCCGCGCGCGCGCGACGTGGCGCTGGGGTTGTGGACGCGCGCCTACAGCTTTCTGCGCCGCGCGGGGACGATCATTCTGGGCACCACGATCGTGCTCTGGCTGCTGCTCAGCTATCCCAAGCCGCCGCCGGAGAGCGCGGTGAACCCGGTCGATTATTCGGTCGCGGGGCGGATCGCCAATACCGCCGCCATCATCACCAAACCAATCGGCTTCGATCGCGACATCACCCTCGCGCTAATCCCGGCGATCGCCGCCCGCGAAATTTCGGTTGCGGCGCTCGGCACCGTCTATGCGGTGAGCGCCGATCAGAACAGCGTGGCCGGGCAGGCGGCGATCACCGGCGCGCTCAAGCGCCGCTGGTCGCTCCCCACCGCGCTCGCTTTCCTGATGTGGTTCGTGTTCGCGCCGCAGTGCATCTCGACAATCGCGGTCACCAGGCGCGAGACCAATGGCTGGAAATGGCCCGCATTCATGGTTGGCTATTTGTTCGCGCTGGCCTACGCCTTTTCGGGCGCGACCTATTGGCTGGCGGTCGCCGCAGGACTTTGAGAGGATGTTATGGCGGGCAGCGTCAACAAGGTGATCCTGGTCGGCAATCTGGGGCGCGACCCCGAGACGAAGAGCTTCCAGAACGGCGGCAAGGTGGTGAACCTGCGCATCGCCACGTCGGAAAGCTGGAAGGACCGCAATTCCGGCGAGCGCAAGGAGCGCACCGAATGGCATTCGGTCGCGATCTTCAACGAAAGCCTGGCCGGCGTCGCCGAGCGCTATCTGCGCAAGGGCAGCAAGGTCTATATCGAGGGTCAGCTCGAAACGCGCAAATGGCAGGACGCGAACGGGCAGGACCGCTACACCACCGAAGTGGTGCTGCGCCCCTATAACGGCACTCTGACGATGCTGGATGGCGCGCCCGGCGCGGGTGGCGGTGGCCGCTCCGGCGGCGGCGACGACTATGGCGATGATTTCGGCGCTGGTCGGAGCGGCGGCGGTCGTGGCGGCTTCAGCGAGGATCGCGGCGGGTTCGGCGGCGGCTCTGGCGGCGGCCGTAGCGGGGGCGGCAGCGGCGGTTCGGGCGGCGGGTTCGGCGGGGGCGGCTTCCCGGACGACCTGGATGATGACGTGCCGTTTTGAGCGATTGACGACACTGGTGAAGGTGCGAAGTGCCAGCCGAAGGCCGGTTTCCACGCTTCTCTGGCAATATCTGCGGGAGTTTATCCCCGCACCAAGAACACCGCATGTTCCGCGAACCAGTTTGCTCCCGCCGCGCGGCAGGCCTGGTCGCCAGCCAGGAACCAGGCGCGCTCCACCGTTACTCCCTGCGCGCTGACGAACGCGCGGAAATCCTCGATCGACAGGTGGTGGATGTTGGGTGTGTCGTACCAGCGCTCGGGCAGCAGCCGGGTCACCGGCATCCGCCCGGTCGTGAGCAGCGAGAGCCGTACCCGCCAATGCGCGAAGTTCGGGAAGGAGATGAAGGCGCGTCGCCCGATCCGCAGCAGCTCGGCCAGCACGCGATCGGGGGCGCGCGTTGTTTGCAGCGTCTGGCTCAGGATCGCATAGTCGAAGCTCGCCGAGGGGTAGGCGCTCAAATCACGGTCGGCATCGCCCTGCACCACCGCAAGCCCGCGCGCGACGGCGGCGGCGACATTGCCGGCGTCGAGTTCCAGCCCCCGCGCATCCACCCCGCGCTCGTCGCGCAACGCCGCCATCAGCGCGCCGTCGCCACAGCCCACGTCGAGCACCCGCGCGCCGGCTGCGACATTGGCGGCGATGATCGCGAGATCGGGACGCAGGCTCATTGCCCGGCATAGACCCTGGCGAGTTCGGGGCTGATCCGCTCCATATAATAATCGGCGCGCATCAGCGGGCGGAAGCCAAGCGCGGCATAGACGCCGTGCGCGTCACGCGTCGTAAGCCCGATGCGGCGCAGATCGGCATATTCGGTCTGATCGAGGAACCACCCGGCCAGCCGCCGCCCCAGCCCCTGGCCGCGCGCGCCTTCATCGACCCATACATCGGCGAGCCAAGCGAAGGTCGCGCGGTCGCTGATCAGCCGCGCGAAGCCGATCTGCGCCCCCCGGCGATAGGCGCCGAGGCAATGCGAGTTCGCGATCGCGCGCTCCACCCGCTCGCGGGCGATTCCTGGCGACCAATAGCTGCCCGCCAGCCAGCCATGGATGCGATCGACATCGAGCCGCGCCTTGTCGTCGGACAGTTCAATGTTGCTCACGTCGCCGCTCCCAGAAAACCGCTCACCACCCGGTTGAGCTCGGGCGCATCGAGCAGGAAGGCGTCGTGCCCGAACGGGCTCGACAGCTCGACGAAGCTCACCGGCGCGCCGGCGGCGTTCAAGGCCTGAACGATCAGCCGCGATTCGGCCGTTGGGTAAAGCCAGTCGGTGTCGAAGCTCACCACGCAGAAGCGTGTCGCGCGGGCACCGGCGAATGCGCGGGCGAGCTGCCCACCATGCGGCTCGGCGAGGTCGAAATAGTCCATCGCCCGGGTAATGTAGAGATAGCTGTTCGCGTCGAAGCGATCGACAAAGCTCAGCCCCTGATGGCGCAGATAGCTTTCCACCTGGAAATCGGCGTCGAAGCCGAAGCTCTTCGCCTCGCGCGCCTGGAGGCGGCGGCCGAATTTCTCGGTGAGCCCGGCTTCGGACAGATAAGTGATGTGCGCCGCCATTCGCGCGACCGCGAGCCCCGCGGATGGCGGCTCGGCGCCATAATAGTCACCACCCTGCCAGTTCGGATCGGCCATGATCGCCTGCCGCCCGACCTCGTGAAAGGCGATGTTCTGCGCGGTGTGGCGCGCGGTGGTGGCGATCGCGACGCACGCCCGCACCCGATCGGAATAGAGCGCCGCCCAGGCGAGCGCCTGCATCCCGCCCATCGACCCGCCGACCACCGCCGCGAGGCGTTCAATGCCCAGATGATCGAGCAGCAGCGCCTGCGACCGCACCATGTCGGCGATGGTGATGACCGGGAACCGCATCGCATAGCGCGCGCCATCGGGGGCGAGGCTCGCCGGGCCGGTCGAACCGAGGCAGCCGCCGAGCACATTGGCGCAGATGATCAGGTGGCGCGCGGGGTCGATCGGCTTGCCCGGCCCGATCATCCGGTGCCACCAACCCGGCTTGCCGGTGATCGGATGGGTGCTCGCGACATGCTGGTCGCCGGTCAGCGCGTGGCAGATGAGGATCGCGTTGTCGGCCACCGCGTTCAGCGCGCCATAGGTTTCGTAGGCGATGTCGAGCGGTGCGAGGCTGCTTCCCGCGTCGAGCGGCAGCGGCCCCGCCAAAGTCACCCGCCGGGCGAGCCCGAAACGTTCATCGCTCATCGCTCGGCGGCTAGGGGGCTGGCGCCCGGCTTGTCAATCGCGCTAGGGGCGCAGGCCATGAACAAGCCCCAAGCCAAGCCCTGGGTGATGGCGATCGCCCCCTATGTTCCCGGCAAGTCGAAGGTCGATGGCGTGGCGGTGAAGGCCAAGCTGTCGTCCAACGAAAACCCGCTCGGCACGCCCGAGGGCGCGCGCGCGGCGCTCGCCGAAGCGCGGGGGAGCCTCGATCGCTACCCCGATCCCGGCGCCGCCATCCTGCGCGAGGCGGTGGCGGCGAAGTACGGGCTCGATCCGGCGCGCGTGATCTACGGAACGGGGTCCGATGACATTCTCCATCTGGCCGCGGGGGCGTTCGCCGGGCCGGGAGATGAAGTCGTGTTCGTCCGCTATGGCTTCGCGGTCTATGAAATCGCCGCGCGGCGGGTCGGCGCGACGCCGGTGATCGCGCCGGACAAGGATTATGCGACCGATATCGACGCGGTGCTCGCCAGCATCACCGAGCGGACGCGGATCGTGTTCCTTGCCAACCCGAACAACCCGACCGGCACCTTCGCCCCGCGCGCCGAGATCGCGCGATTGCACGCGGCGCTGCCGGGGCATGTGCTGCTCGTGCTCGATCAAGCCTATGCCGAATATCTGGAGCCCGAGGAGGATGACCAAGGGCTGGAGCTGGCGAAGACCGCGCCCAATGTGCTGGTGACGCGCACCTTCTCCAAAATCTATGGCCTCGCCGCCGAGCGGATCGGCTGGGGCTATGCCAGCGCCGAGGTGATCGAGGCGCTGCACCGCATCCGCCTGCCCTTCAACGTCACCACTGCCGGGCAAAGGGCGGCGGTGGCGGCACTGGCGGACGAGGGCTTCGTGGCGCACGCCCGGGCGCATAACGCCAAGTGGCGGGCGTGGTTCGCCGAACAGATCGCGAGCCTGGGCAATGCGGGGCTACGGGCGATCCCCAGCAAGGCCAATTTCGTGCTGGTGCTGTTCGAGGGCGCGGTGAGCGCGGAAGTGGCGTATCATGGCTTGCTCGAGCGGGGCTATATCGTCCGCTGGCTGCCCGGGCAGGGCCTGCCGCACGGGCTGCGGATGACGATCGGCACCGAGGAAGAGACCCGCGGGCTGATCGCGGCGCTGCGGGAAGTGGTCGACGGGTAGGGGCTCACGCTAAGCCGCGAAGGCGCGAAGAAGGCGGGTGCGCGACTGCTTCGCGCCTGCCTTCCCCGGCGAAGGCCGGGGGCCAGCATCGCCCGCAGCGCAACGGGAGCGCAGCATATCCATCCGCCGCGCGACTAGGCCCCGGCCTCCGCCGGGGAAGGTGAAAACGTCGAAAATCCTCTCGCTCGTCCGCGCGACACTTCGGCAATCGATCTTCGCGGCTCCGCGCCTTCGCGTGATCCCAAGCCCCTCAATGCCGGAAATGGCGCATCCCGGTGAAGACCATCGCCACGCCATGCGCGTCGGCGGCGGCGATGACTTCCTCGTCGCGGATCGACCCGCCGGGCTGGATCACCGCCGTTGCCCCAGCCGCGATCGCCGCGAGCAGCCCGTCGGCGAAGGGGAAGAAGGCGTCCGAGGCGACGACCGATCCACGGGTGCGCGGCGTGGGCCAGCCGGCCTTGGCGGCGGCGTCCTCGGCCTTCCACGCCGCGATCCGCGCCGATTCCAGACGGTTCATCTGCCCCGCGCCGATGCCGGCGGTCGCCCCGTCCTTCGCATAGACGATCGCGTTCGACTTCACATGCTTGGCGACCGTCCAGGCGAACAGGCAATCGGCGAGCTCCTGCTCGCTCGGCGGGCGCCTGGTCACCAGCTTCAGCGCGTCGCGGTCGAGCGCGCCATTGTCGCGCGATTGGACCAGCCAGCCGCCGATGATCGACTTGATCGCGAGCCCCGACCGCTTGGGCTCGGGCAAGTCGCCCGTCAGCAGCAGGCGCAGATTCTTCCTGGCCGCGAAAACTTCTAGCGCCGCCGCATTGGCATCGGGCGCGACCACGACCTCGGTGAAAATGCCCGTGATCGCCTGGGCGGTGGCGGCGTCGAGCGGCCGGTTGACCGCGATGATCCCGCCAAACGCCGACACCGGATCGCACGCGAGCGCGGCCGCGTACGCCTCGGCGATCGTCGCCGCGCGGGCGACGCCGCACGGGTTGGCGTGCTTCACGATCACCACCGCCGGATCGTCATGCTTGAACTCGCTCACCAGCTCGAGCGCGGCATCGGCGTCGTTATAGTTGTTGTAGCTCAGTTCCTTGCCCTGCACCTGGCGCGCCTGGCCGATGCCGTGCGCGGCGGGGCCGCGATGCGCGTAGAAGGCAGCGCGCTGGTGCGGGTTCTCCCCATAGCGCAACACCGCCGGCGCCTGCAGGATCAGCGGCAGCGTCGGCGGGAAGGCCTCGCCCTGATCGGCGAAGGCGAACCAACTCGCGATCATGGCGTCATAGGTCGCGGTCGCGGCATAGGCGCGGGCGGCGAGGCGGCGGCGGGTGTCGAGCGTGGTCGCGCCGTCATGCGCGTCGAGTTCGGCGATCAGCGCGGCATAATCGGCGGGATCGGTGAGGACGGTCACGAATTCATGGTTCTTCGCCGCCGACCGGATCATCGCCGGGCCGCCAATGTCGATATTCTCGATGATCTCCGCGCGCTCGGCGCCCTTGGCGACGGTCGCTTCGAACGGATAGAGATTCACCACGACCAGATCGATCGGCGCGATGGCGTGCTCGGCCATCGCCGCCTGGTGCTCGGCCGCGTCGCGCAAGCCAAGCAGGCCGCCATGAACCTTGGGGTGGAGCGTCTTGACGCGGCCGTCCATCATCTCGGGAAAGCCGGTGAGTTCGGCGACCTCGATCACCGCGAGCCCAGCGTCGCGCAGCGCCTGTGCGGTGCCACCGGTCGACACAAGCTCGACCCCGTGCCGGGCAAGCGCCTGCCCCAGCGCCACGATCCCCGTCTTGTCCGAAACCGACAGCAGCGCGCGCTTGATCGCGATCATGCCCATCCCCTTCAGCTGAAGCGCGGCTGATAGCGCGAGGGTAGCGCAGCGGCTAGGCGCAATAGTCTGGCGCGGCCCACGCGCACGGATTAGCAAGCGATATGATTGCTTATCTGAAGGGCAGGCTGGCGGCGACCGGCATCGACCACGCGATTGTCGAGCTGGCCGGCGCGGGGCTGCAGGTCAATTGCTCGGCGAAGACGCTCGCGAGCATCGGTCCGGTGGGGGAAGCGGTGCTGCTCCACACCGAATTGCTGGTGGGCGAGGATTTCATGCGGCTGGTGGGGTTCGCGAGCGCGGCCGAGCGCGACTGGTTCCGGCTGCTCACCGGGGTGCAGGGAGTGGGCGCGCGGGTGGCGCTCGCGATCCTGTCGACGCTCGCGCCCGATGAGCTGGCGCGGGCGGTAGCCGCGCAGGACAAGGCGATGGTCGCGCGCGCCAACGGGGTCGGGCCGAAGCTCGCCGAGCGGATCGTTCGCGAATTGAAGGACGCCGCGGGCCCCGCGCTCGGACCGGCAGCGTCTGGCACGACGCCAGCCGCCGGCGCGACCAATGACGCCATCTCCGCGTTGCTCAACCTGGGATTCAAGCCTGCCGAGGCGAGCGCGGCGGTTGGCCGGGCGAGCGAGGAACTGGGCGCGGGCGCGAGCTTAGACGCGCTCGTCCGGCTCGCGCTGAAAAAAGCCGCGCGATGATTATTTCGCGCCGACCGTCTCGTGGTCGTCGGCGCCTTCTTCGCCCGAATCGATTAGTGCCTCGCCGAGCGTGCGAACCTTGTCGCCAACTTTCTCGTCGTCGCAGCGGTCGGCGAGTTTCACCGTCGCCGGCCCCAGCTTGCCGAGCAACTTCTCGATCTTGGCCGGATCGGCCTCGTCCTTTTCAAGCTCGGTCGCGAGCTTCTGCAGATCGCCGTGCAATCCCTTGGCGCCCGGCATGTCGAGATTTTCGACCTCATCCAGCCATTCGCGCACCAGCTTGGCGCCTTGCTTCGGGCTGGTGTTTTCCAAACCCTTCTCGATCGCATTCTCGGTCGCGGTAAAACGCTTGGGCATGGGGGCTCTCCTTCGGTCCGGGAAGCTAACCCTTTGGTACCGCTGGCGTTCCCGCGATTGGTCGCAAGCGCGGCGGGGCGATGGATTGGCCGCCGGGAAGCGTTTAAGGGTGGAGCATGACACCCATGACCATGACATCCATGACCATCCCGCCCGCGCGGCCGCGCTGGACGAAGGCCGGGCGTTGAGGCTGCGATGATGGACGACCGCAACCCCCTCACCACCCCCGCCCGCCAGAGTGATGACGCCGATGCGGCGCTGCGTCCCAAGACGCTCGCTGATTTCGTCGGCCAGCAGGCGGCGCGGGAGAATCTGCGGGTGTTCATCGCCGCCGCCAAGGCGAGGGGTGAGGCGCTCGATCATGTGCTGTTCTTCGGCCCGCCGGGGCTCGGCAAGACGACGCTCGCGCAGATCATCGCGCGTGAAATGGGGGTCGGGTTCCGCGCCACCTCCGGCCCGGTGATCGTCAAGTCGGGTGATCTCGCCGCGCTCCTCACCAATCTGGAGGAAGGCGATGTGCTGTTCATCGACGAGATTCACCGCCTGCCGCCCGCGGTGGAGGAAGTGCTCTACCCGGCGATGGAGGACCGTGCGCTCGATCTGATGATCGGCGAGGGGCCATCGGCGCGATCGGTGCGGATCGATCTGCCGCGCTTCACGCTCGTCGGCGCGACGACGCGGCAGGGGCTGCTCACCACCCCCTTGCGCGATCGCTTCGGCATTCCGGTGCGGCTCAACTTCTACACGGTCGACGAGCTGGAGCGGGTGGTGACGCGCGCCGCCGGGCTGCTCGGCCTCGGTATCGCCCCCGATGGCGCGCGCGAGATCGCGGGCCGCGCGCGTGGGACGCCGCGCATCGCCGGGCGGCTGCTGCGCCGGGTGCGCGATTTCGCCGATGTCGCGGGGGTGGCGGTGGTCGATGCCGCGCTCGCCGACCGCGCGCTCACCCGGCTGGAGGTCGATGCGTTGGGGCTCGACGCGATGGACCGCCGCTATCTGACGATGATCGCCGATGTCTATCGCGGCGGCCCGGTCGGGGTGGAAACGCTCGCCGCTGGCCTTTCCGAACCTCGCGACACGATCGAGGAAGTGATCGAGCCCTATCTGATCCAGCTCGGCCTGATCGCGCGCACCGCGCGCGGCCGCTGCCTGAACCCGCCCGGGTGGAAGCATCTCGGGCTGAACCCGCCGGCGGGGGCGCAGGAGGGGCTGTTCGAGTAGCGGGTGAGTCGCGTTGCTTCGACCCACCCCCAACCCCTCCCTTTCAGGGAGGGGGGTTCAAGACGAGCATGGAGCCCCTCCCTGAAAGGGAGGGGTTGGGGTGGGTGGAAGCGAAGCCCTCCGGCCCGCCCCATACCTTTCACACCACCGCCAGTGCCTGCTCGAAATCGGCGATCAAATCCTCGGGATCCTCCACCCCGATCGAGATGCGCACCAGATTGTCGGTGATCCCGAGCGCCGCCTTGCGCGCCTCGGGCACCGACAGATGCGTCATCCCCGCCGGGTGGCTGGCGAGCGTCTCGGTCCCGCCGAGCGACACGGCGAGCTTGGCGATCTTGAGCGCGTCCAGGAAGCGGAACGCCTCCGCCTCGCCACCCTTCAGATAGAGCGAGAAGGTCGAGCCCGCGCCGGTGCAGTGGCGGCGGTAAATGTCGGCCTGGCGCGCGTCTGGCCCATCCTCCAGGAAGCCTAGATAGCCGACGCGCTCGACCTTAGGGTGATCGCGCAGGAAGGCGCAGACCTTGGCGGCATTCTCGCCCGCGCGCGTCATCCGCAGCTCGAGCGTTTCGAGACTGCGCAGCAGCATCCAGGCGGTGTTGGGATCGGTGATCGTGCCGATCGTGTTGCGCATCAGCCGCACGACATCGATCTGCGCCTTGGAACCGAGCAGTCCGCCCGCGACCAGGTCCGAATGGCCGCCGGCATATTTGGTGAGGCTATAGACCACCATGTCCGCGCCATGCTTCAGCGGCTGGTGCCACAGCGGCCCGAGGAAGGTATTGTCGATCGCGATCGGCGGTTTTTCCGCCGCATTGGCGAAGATCGCGTCGCGGCTGGCGGCGACCGCCTCCACATCGACCAGCGCGTTGGTCGGGTTGGCGGGGCTTTCGAGGTAGATCAGCGCGACGCGGCCCGACGCCGCCTTGCTAAGCACCGCGTCGATCTCCGCGCGGGTAGCGCCCGCTGGAAAATCGAGGAAATGCACCCCGAACCGGCCGAGCACACGCGCGATGAGCGTCTCGGTCGCGGCGTAGAGCGGGCCGGAATGGACGACCGTGTCACCCGGGCGCACCAGCGACAGGAACAGCGTGGCGATCGCCGACATGCCCGAGGAGAAGGTGAGCGCATCCTCGGCCTCTTCCCACACGCTCAGCCGGTCCTCGAGAATTTCCTGATTGGGGCCGTTGAAGCGCGAATAGACCAGTCCCTCGGCGCCGCCCGGGCGCTTGCCCGTCACGCCTTCGAAATGGCGCTTGCCGGCGGCGGCGTTGGGGAAGACGAAGGTCGAGGTGAGGAAGATCGGCGGCTTGAGCGAGCCTTCGGAGAGCATCGGATCGAAGCCATGCCCCATCATCAGCGTCGCGGGCTTCAGCTTGCGGCCGTTGATCTGATCGACATCGGGCTTCGGCCGCGCACGCGCGACGGCACCGGTGAGATCGGCTTCGGTTTCCTGAGTCATGGGATGCTCCCTGGGGATGATGCGCCCCTAGTAACGCGCGAAACCGTTCGCCGCCATGCCCCGCGGCTTGGTGCTAAAGCCCGATCAGGCTGATCTGCCGGCCATAGCTGCTCTCCCGCGCATGCGTCGCACGGCGATAGCTGAAGAAGCGGGCTTCGTCGGCATAGGTATCGAGCCCCAGCGCCTCGATCCGGTTGACGCCGGCGCCGGCGAGGCGCGACGCGACATAGCCTTCGAGGTCGAACTGATGATGCCCGGCGCGGCCGGGGGAGAAGAAGCGGTCGGTCGCCGGGTCCGCCTCGGCGAAGCGGGCGAAGAACGCATCGTCCACCTCATAGCTCGCACGGGCGATGCACGGGCCGATCGCGGCGGCGATCCGCGCACGATCCGCGCCGAGCGCGATCATCGCTTCGACCGTCGCCTCGCACACCCCGGCGAAGGCGCCCTTCCAGCCGGCATGGGCCGCGCCGACTACACCCGCGGCGCTATCCGCGAGCAGCACCGGCGCGCAATCGGCGGTGAGGATGCCGAGCACGAGCCCCGGCGTCGCCGTCACCATCGCGTCGGCACGCGGGCGTTCCTCGAAATCAATCGGCGCGACCACCGTCACCACCTCGGCCGAATGAGTCTGATAAACCGTGATCAGTGTCGCCCCAGGCGCGACCGCGTCCGCCGCCAGCGCTCGGTTCTCTGCGATCGCCGTCGCCTCGTCGGCCGAGCCGGTCCCGACGTTCAGCCCAGCATGGACCCCGCTCGACACCCCGCCGCGCCGGCCAAGAAAACCGTGCTTTACACCGTAAAGCGCGCGCGCCCGAATGACCTCGACACTCACAGCGCGAGTCGCATGATGTGATCCTCGTCGGCATGGCTGCCAACCATGAAGGCGTAGGTCTGGACGAACGCGAATCCGTATCGCTCATAGAAACGCCGGGCGCGGTGATTATCGGTGAAAACCGAAAGGTAAAGCTCGTCGGCGCCGCGCGCACGGGCTTCGGCGATCATCCAGTCCATCAGCCGCGCGGCGAGCCCGCAGCCATGCCAGGGCTTCAGCACATAAAGCTGGCGCAACTCGATCGGACGCCCTTGCGGGGTGAAAGGCAGCGAGGGCGGGCCGAGCTTGGCATAGGCGATCAGCCGCCCCTCCGCCTCGGCGACGCGGATCGCATAGGCGGAGTCGGCGAGCTGCTCGGCCCAGCGCTCAGGCGCATGATTTTCCAGGAATATGGCGAGATTTTCCGCCGTGTAGAGATGGCCGAACGTCTCGACAAAGGTTTCCTTGCCCAGCGTCGACAGCGCTTCCGCATCGTCTGGTTGGGCCATACGTTCGATCATGCAAACCCCTCCGGTCGCGGCCAGCCGGGGGCGGTTGCGGCCAGCACCTTGAACAATTGCCCCATCTGGTCCGGCGCCACCAGTCGATCCCGGTCCGCTGCTACGCCCGCGCCGAGCGCCGCCGCGCGCGCGTCGATGCCGAGCGTCGTCAGGAAGGCGCCTTGGGTCACCGGCCCGTGCGGCACCGCCCCGCCCTGCGCGAGCGCGGCGGCGAGCGTCGCGAAGTCGACATGCGCGGTCAGGTCATGCTCGCCCGGTGCCTCGAACGGGTTGACGAAGGCATGGGCGCGCACCGCCTGCAGCGTCTCGCCAAGCGCGGGCCCCTCATAGCCGTAATCGATCGCCAGCAGCGCGCCGCCCTGCCGCGCAAGCCGCTCCGCCAGCGCGCGGGCGATCGCGACGCTCGCCGGGCTGGTTTCGATCACCGCGCCGGGCGGGGCGGTGCGCAGCGGTTCGGGGATGATCGCCTCGGGCACGGCTGGGCCTGCGATCGGCAGGAACAGCGTATCCTGGCAGGCGACCAGCCGCTCGTGCCAAGCGTCGCGACCGCGCACCAACTGCCGGATCGGCAGCGCGTCGAAAAACTCGTTGGCGACGATCAGCAGCGGCACGTCATCGGGCAGCGTCTCGATGCTGTCGTGCCATGCGGCATCCGCCACCCGCTCGGCTTGCGCTGCGCGCAATACCGGGCTCGTCTCGACGAAGTGGACGGGCGGCGCGAACCCCGCCTTCGCCATCGCCCGCCGCGCGTCGGCGGCGAGCGTCCCGCGCCCTGGCCCAAGCTCCGCACAGGCGGCATCGGGCCGCCCGGCGCGATCCCACAGATCGGCGAGCCACAGCCCGATCAGCTCGCCGAACATCTGGCTGATCTCGGGCGCGGTGATGAAGTCTTGCCCCAGCGGGTCGCGGGTCGCGTAATAGTGGCCGTTCGCCGCGGCCATGAACTGCGCGACCGAGATCGGCCCGGCCAGCGTGATCGCCCGCGCCAGCCGCTCGGCGAGCAGCGGCTCGGCGCTGCTCATGCGACGCTCTGCTGCCCGGCGATGCTTTCGACGCGCTGGCGCCGGCCCTTGGCGGTGGCGATCAGATAAGCGCCGCCCAGGATCATCGGCACGCACAGCCATTGGCCCATATGCACGCCGCTCTTCACCAGCAGCACATCGTACAGGCCGTAAAAGGTGTTGTTCGGATCGTAGAACTGGGCGTCGGGCTCGCGGTAGAATTCGACGATGAAGCGCGCGACGCCATAGCCGCCCATGAACAGCCCGGTCAGCCGCCCCGGCTGATAGCGCGCCTTGGTCCGCCAGAACGCCCACCAGAGCAGCGCGAACAGCACGATGCCCTCCAGCCCGGCCTCGTAGAGCTGACTCGGATGGCGCGGCACGTCCGCCGGGGTGCGCGGGAACACGATCGCCCAGGCGACCTGGGTCGGCTTGCCCCACAGCTCGCCATTCACGAAATTGGCGATGCGGCCGAAGAACAGGCCGAAGGGGACGCAACAGCTGAGATAATCATGCACCCGCAGCCAATCGAGCTTGTGCGCGCGGGCGAAGAGGATGATCCCGATCGACGTGCCGATCGCGCCACCGTGAAAGCTCATCCCGCCATCCCACAACCGCAGGATCTTGAGCGGCGCGAGGAACATGTCGGGCGCGTAGAAGATCACATAGCCCAATCGCCCGCCGGCGATGATCCCGATCGTCGCATAAAAGACGAGGTCATCGGCGTGGCGCCGCGCCATCGGCGCGCCGGGCTGCGCGATCAGCTTCAGCAGATACCAATAGCCGACGAGGATCCCAGCGATATACGCGATCGAATACCATTTGATGTCGAACGCGAAGCTGCCCAGCCGGATCGGGATCGCGACGGGATCGATGCCCAGATCGGTGAAACGCAGGTGCCGGTCGGCGGCGGCGACGAGAGACAGGATCAAGGCTTTTCCCCAGGCTGCGCCGCCTCCATAAGGGGCGCAACGAATAAGACCAAGAGGAGAGAGTGATGCCGTCAGTGCTCGACCAGCGCATGGATGCGGTGCTCGCCGCGCTTACCGCGCCAGGTGGTCAGATGCCGCTCACTTCGGTGACGCGCGACGGGCGCGATTATCCCGCGATTGCAACAGCGCCGCCCGCGCTTTCTTACTATTTCGCGCATTTCTGCCAGCAGCATGGTGACAAGACCTTCCTGGTGGCAGGCGAGGAGCGGCTGAGCTTCGCCGAGGTGTACGCGACCGCCCAGAGTGTCGCGCGCGCGCTGGTCGCTGGCTTCGGGGTCGCAAAGGGCGACCGGGTCGGCATCGCGATGCGCAATTCGCCGAGCTGGATCGCGCTCTATATGGGGGTGCTGATGGCGGGCGGCGTCGCGACGCTGCTCAACGGCTGGTGGCAGGCGGGCGAGCTGGCCGAGGCGGTGGCCGATGTCGAGTGCCGGCGGGTCTTCGCCGACGCCCCCCGCGCGCAGCGCCTGGCCGAGGCGACCGGCGTCGGGGCCGAGGTGGTCGCGATCGACGATCGCCTGCCGCTCGCCCAGGCGCTCGCCAAGGTGAGCGCGCGCGGGCGCGACGACGCCACGCTGCCGATGCTGGGGCCGGACGATCTCGCGACGATCCTGTTCACCAGCGGCTCCACCGGCCGCTCCAAGGGCGCGTATAGCGATCATCGCGCGGTGACGCAGGCGGTGTTCAACTATCTGGCAAGCGCACTCACCATGTTCGCGATCCTATCGCAAGAGGGCGGCAGCGCGCCTACCGAGCACGCGACCCTGCTCAACGTTCCGCTGTTCCACGTCACCGCCGAAGTCCCCGTGTTCCTGCAAAGCTTCGCGATGGGGCGGAAATTGGTCCTTATGCCCAAATGGGATGCCGAGGAGGCGATGCGGCTGATCGAACGCGAGAAGGTGACCTATTTCGTCGGTGTACCGCTGATGAGCTATGAGATTCTGACCCACCCCAATCGCGCGCGCTATGATCTCTCCACCGTCACCGATTTCGCCGCCGGGGGCGCGCCGCGTCCGGTTGAGCATGTGCGGCGCCTGAACGAGGAGATGGGCGGGGCCAAGCCGCTGATCGGCTACGGCCTTACCGAGACCAACGGCGTCGGCTGCGGCAATTTCCGCGACAACTACCTCGCCAAGCCCAATTCGACCGGCCGCGCCTCGCCCCCCTTGGTCGAGCTGGCGATCCTCGACGGCAATGAGCGGCCGGTGCCGGCGGGAACGCGCGGCGAGGTCGCGATCCGTTCGATCTGCAACTTCCGCGGCTATTGGAACAACCCGCAGGCGACCGCCGCCGCCTTCACCGCGGACGGTTTCTTCCTGACGGGCGACATCGGCTATCTCGACGAGGACGGCTATCTGTTCATCGTCGATCGCAAGAAGGACATCATCATTCGCGGCGGCGAGAATATCTCGTGCCAGGAAGTGGAGGCCGCGCTCTACGAGAACCCGGCAGTCGCCGAATGCGCGGTGTTCGGCCTGCCGGACGAGCGCTATGGCGAAGTGCCCGGCGCGGTGGTGCTGATCCGCGCCGGCGAGGTGATGGACGCCGAGGCCCTGTGCGATTTCCTCGAGGCGCGCATCGCCAAGTTCAAGGTGCCGGCGAAGATCTGGCTCGCCGAGGGGCCGCTGCCCCGGCTGGGCACCGAGAAGATCGACAAGGTGGCGCTCAAGGTCGAATTTCGCGAGCGCTGGGCCGAGCGGGCGGTGGCGTAGAGTCCCGATCTGGAGAAATCGCCCCCCTCACCCCCGCCGATTAAGCCGCAGCGCGACCGATCGCGCGTGCGCCGGCAGCCCCTCGGCTTCGGCCAACGCCACCGCCGCCGGGCCGATCTCGGCGAGGCCCTCGCGTTCCAGTGACAGGAAGCTGGTGCGCTTCATGAAATCGAGCACCGACAGCCCGCTCGAAAAGCGTGCGCGGCGGCCGGTGGGGAGCACATGATTGGGCCCGGCGACATAATCGCCGATCGCCTCGGGCGTGTGGCGGCCCAGGAAGACCGAGCCGGCATGGCGCACCCGGTCGAACAGCGCCTCGGGCTCCGCGACCGCGAGCTGGAGATGTTCGGGGGCGAGCGCATCGACCAAGGGCGGCACCTCGGCGAGCGGCGCGACGATGATCGCGCCATTGGCTTCCCAGGAGGCGCGCGCCACGGCCTGCGTCGCGAGCGTCGCCAGATGTGCCTCCACCTGCGCCGCGACCGCCACGCCGAAAGCGGCATCGTCGGTGAACAGGATCGATTGGCTGGTGGGGTCGTGCTCGGCCTGGCTCAGCAGGTCGGCGGCGGTGAGGACGGGATCGTTGGCGCCGTCCGCCACCACGACGATCTCGCTCGGCCCCGCGACCATGTCGATCCCGACGACGCCGTAAAGCTGGCGCTTGGCCTCCGCCACCCAGGCGTTGCCGGGGCCGGTGATGACGTCGACAGGGCGGAGCCGCTCGGTGCCGAAGGCGAGCGCGGCGATCGCCTGCGCGCCGCCCACCCGCCACAGCTCGTCCACGCCCGCGACATATGCGGCGGCGAGCACCAGCGGGTCCACTTCGCCGCGCGGCGTGGGCGTCACCATCACCAGCCGCTCGACGCCTGCGACCTTGGCGGGAAGCGCGTTCATCAGCACCGAGCTGGGATAAGCCGCGCGCCCGCCGGGTACATAGACGCCCGCCGCATCGACCGGCCGCCAGCGCGCGCCGAGCCGGATGCCTGGCTCTTCATAGGTCGCGTCTTCGGGCCGCTGGCGTGCGTGATAAGCGCGGATGCGCGTGGCGGCGAGATCGAGCGCGTCGCGCAATTCGGGGGCGAGCCCTTCATAGGCGGCGCGCCAGTCGGCTGGGTCGATCCGCCAGCCGGTCTCATCAAGGTCGTGACCATCGAACTGCGCGGTGAGCGCGTGGAGCGCGGCATCGCCTTCGGCGCGGACGCGGGCGATGATCGCGGCGACATCGCGCGAGACATCGGCGTCCGCCTCGCGCCGGGCGTTCACGAGCGCGGCGAAGCGTGTGGCGAAATCGGGGTCGGTGGTGGTGAGGTGGATCATGGCACTTCCTGAAAATCCTCCCCGTTCATGGGGCGTTTCGGGTCGGATCGTCCCCCGGACGATCCTTGACCGTGCGGGGCACGGTCAACCCGAAACGGGACCATCGCGCAGCGATGGTGGAGGGGGCGGGCACCGAGCAAGCCCCCCTCCGTCAGTCGCTGCCGCGACTGCCACCTCCCCGTGAACGGGGAGGATTTAGTTGCCAATATCACGCCACCGCCCCGCGAAATGCCTCGACCAGCGGCACCAGCTCGGCGCGGGTCTTGAAGGCGGCGCGGTTGACGATCAGGCGACTGGTGACCTCGGCGATCACTTCCACCTCGACCAGCCCGTTCTCCTTGAGCGTCCGCCCCGAACTCACCAGATCGACGATGCGTGGCGCGAGGCCGAGCACCGGCGCCAGCTCCATCGCGCCGTTGAGCTTGACGCACTCCGCCTGCACGCCACGCGCCGCGAAATGCGCCTTGGTGACGTGCGGATATTTGGTCGCGATGCGCACGTGGCTCCAGCCGCGCGGATCATCGGTCGCGGCCAGCGCGGCGGGCTCGGCGACCGAAAGCCGGCACGGGCCGATCCCCAGATCGACCGGCGCGTACAGCTCGGGATAAGCGAATTCGAGCAGCACGTCCGAGCCGACGATCCCGATTTGCGCCGCGCCATGCGCGACGAAGGTCGCGACATCGAAGGCGCGCACGCGGATCAGCTCGATGCCGGCGATGTTCGTCTTGAAGCGCAGCGCGCGTGAGGCTTCGTCGCTGAAGGCGGGCTCGGGCTCGATCCCGGCGCGGGCCAGCAGCGGCACGGCTTCGGCGAGGATGCGGCCCTTGGGGACGGCGAGGATCAGCGGCTCGGTCATGGAAGGCGCCGCTTTACTTAGCGGGCCGAGCGGGTGCAACCTGAGCGCGAAGGGAAGGTGCCATGGCGGACGAAGCCAATAATCGCGGGGCCTTCGCGATCCAGGAATATTATTGCCGCACGATGGACGCGCCGATCTATGCGCGGCTGTGCACGGCGATCGAGCGCGGGCTGACGCGCGATAGCGCGATCGGGCGGCGTATTCTCGATTGGCCCGGCGAGCCGACCAAGGACGCGCTCCCCTTGCGCTTCATCGGCGGACTGCACGCCCTGGTGAGGGCGGGCGCCGATTGGGAGCTGGCGCGGGTGTTCGCGGGCGCGATCACGGATGAAGCCGACATCGCCGCCGTGGTGAACGGGGTGTGCGTGGCGCATCACGCCGCGCTCGATCCCTGGCTGGACGGGCCGCCGCAAACCAACGAACCCGGCCGCTCGGCGGCGCTGATGCTCGGACTGATGGCGGTCGCCCGGCACTGCAGCCGTCGGCTGGAGGTGCTGGAGATTGGGTCGAGCGGCGGGCTCAACCTGCTGATCGATCGCTACCGCTTCGTGCTCGGTGGGGTGGCGGTTGGGCCAGCGGACAGCGCGGTGACGATCGCCCCCGACTGGCGCGGGCCGCCGCCCGAGCCGCAGGCGGTCGAGATCGTCTCGACGCGCGGCTGTGACGTCAACCCGCTCGACGTGACCGATCCCCAAGTCGCGGCGCGGCTCGCCGCCTATGTCTGGGCCGAGACGCCCGAGCGGGGCGCGCGGCTGGCGCGGGCGATCGAGATGGTGCGCGCGAAGCCGGTCGACCTTACCCATGCCGACGCCGCCGACTGGCTCGAGGCGCGCCTTGTCGAGCCGCAGACGGACGGCGTCACGCGGGTGCTGATGCACTCGGTCGTCTGGCAATATCTGCCCGAGCCCGTCGCCGAGCGTATCCGCCGGGCGATGGCGGCGGCAGGGGCACGCGCGACCGCCGAGCGGCCGCTCGCCTGGGTGGCGATGGAGCCCAACCGGGCGTTCGCGCATATGTTGCTTTCGGTGCGTAGCTGGCCGGGGTCCGGCGAACGCGAGGTGATTGCGCATAGCCATGCCCATGCAGCGTGGATCGAACCGGGCGTCCCGGTGCCGACCGGCCCGGGTGTGCCAGCGGGGGCGGTGATCGAGCTTTGACCCTCGCGCCGACGTATTTAGTTCACGCGGAGACGCAGAGGCGCAGAGGGAGCGCCGAGAGCCTCGCCCATTTCCTTCGCGCCAAAGGCGCCTCAATCACGTCGATGAACGGCGCTACGCGCTGACTCTTGGCACCGCGCCCCCTCTGCGCTTCTGCGCTTCTGCGCGAACCAAATCCTCCTTTCTTCCTCCGCGATCGCCGCGCCTCCGCGTGAACCAAAACGCCAGCACCACGGGCCAATCGTTGGTAAACCACAATCTCACATCACCCCCGGCACTAACCCGATCTTAGCGGGCCGCCGCCTAAGCCTCAGGCTCCAGGAGGCTATGCATGCGTCACTATCCGCTGATCGCGCCCCGCCCGCCACGGTTGAGCGCACACCCTGAGGCGCTCGCGCGGCTCGAAGCGTCGGGCCAGTTCAGCAACAACGGGCCCGAGGTGCAGGCGTTCGAGGCCGAGGCGACCGAGCGGCTGTTCGGCGGGTGGGGCGCGAGCCTTGCCGTCGCCAACGCGACCCTGGGGCTGATGATCGCGATTCGCCAGGCGGCTGGCTGGTTGCCGGAGCCCGGCGCGCTCGCGTTGATGCCAAGCTTCACCTTCGCCGCGACCGCCCATGCCGCGCTGTGGGCGGGGTTGACCCCGCTGATCTGCGACATCGATCCCGATGACTGGACCGCGAGCGCCGCCGAGGAAGAACGGCTGATCGCGCATTATGGCCGCCGCATCGCGGTGGTGGTGCCCTATGCGACCTTTGGCACCGCGTTCGACCTCGATCGCTACGCCGCGCTCCAGGCGCGCAACATCGGCGTGGTGGTCGATGCCGCCGCCTCGCTTGGGACGCTCGACGCAAACGGCGCGGGTTTCGGGGCGGACGCGCCCTTCGCGGTGGTCCATTCGATGCACGCGACCAAGACCTTCGCGGTCGCCGAAGGCGGGCTGATCCATTCGGGCAACGCCGCGCTGATCGAGGCGCTGCGCGCGATGGCCAATTTCGGCTTCGCCGGCAGCCGCAGCGCGGCGATGCCGGGGCTGAATGCCAAGCTTCCCGAACTGCTCGCGCTCACCGCGCGGCTGAAGCTCGCCGAGTTTGACGGAGTCGCCGAAAATCGCGCCGCGATCGAGGCGGCGTATCGCGAGGAACTGGCCGATTTCACGCTCCAGGCGCCGCGGGGGAGCCGGCGCGCGCCACAATTCATGCCGGTGCTGTTGCCGGAGGCCGCCGCGCGCCGCCGTCCGCTGGTGCTCGCCGCGCTGGCCGAGGCCGGGGTGCAGGCGGGGCAATATTTCAGCCCGCACCTCGCCGAACAGCCCTTCTTCAAGGCGAGCGCGTTGATCGAGCCGACCCCGGTCGCCGATCGCATCGCCGCGCGCGCCGTCTCGCTGCCGATCACCGATGCGATGACGCCGGACGACGCGCGGGCGATCGCCGAACGCTTCCGCGCCGCCTGCACCGCGACCCCCAAGGTGACACGATTCCCGGCGCGCGCGCGGCGCTTCGCGATCGCGCGCACGCTGGTGGTGGGTGCGGGGCCGGCGGGCACCGCGATGCTCACCGCCGCCGCCAAGCACGGGCTGCTGCCGCGACTGGCGCAAGGGCTGGTGCTGGTCGATCGCGACGACGCGGTCGGGCGCGGGCGGTTGGGCGATTACGCGATCACGTCCGACAGCACGGCCCAGACATTCCTGACGGCGGTGAAGGACAATGCCGAACCCGCGCTCGCCGCGCTCGCCGATCATCCGGCGGCGCGCACCGTGGGCAATTTCACCGATGCGCTCGGCGTGCCCTTGGTCGATGTCGGCCCGCTGTTGCGGGTGACCGGCGAGCGGCTCGCGGGGCTGGTCGAGCAGCATGGTGGCGCGGTGCTGACCGGGCATGAAGTGCTTGGCGCCGAACGCACGCCCGAAGGCCCCTGGCGCGTCAGGCTGCGCGCGCGTGCGAGCGGGCGCGAATTCGATCAGCTGACCGATAATCTGGTCATCGCGACCGGCGGCCATCAGCCGATCGAGCCGATCGCGCGCGCGAGCGTCGCCGGCGCGCCGCTCGCCGCGCTCGCGGGCGAGCGGCTGGTCACGTCGGACGAGGTGCTGGCGCTGGGCGGCATGGCGAAGCTCGTTGATCGCCTGTCGGCCAAGCGCGCGCCCAAGGTGGCGGTGGTCGGCGGCTCGACCAGCGCGCTCGCGACGGTCGCGCTGCTGTTGAAGACGATTCCCGCGCTGCCGTTCGGCGCCGGCGCGATCACCTTGCTCCACCGCCGGCCGCTGCGGCCCTTTTATCACAGCGCCGAGGCGGCGCACGCCGATGGCTTCAGCGATTTCGGCCCGGACGATATCTGCCCGGTCTCGGGCTTCGTCTATCGCCTGGCGGGCTTCCGGCTGGAAGCGCGCGAGCTGGTGCTGCGGATGCTCGGCATTGGCGGGCGGGTGCCCGATCCGCGCGTCGCGTTGCACCGTATCGACGCCGACGAGGCCGGCGCGCAAGCCGTTCTGCGCGAGGCCGATCTGGTGGTCGGCGCGCTCGGCTATCGCCCCCATGCGCTGCCGCTGAGCGATTATGCCGGCCGCCCGATCCGGCTCGCGGCCGATGGCGGCGCGCCGATGGTCGATCCGCATTGCCGGGTGATGGCGGCGGACGGCACGCCGGTGCCGGGCGTCTATGGCATCGGCCTTGCCGCGGGCTTCGTCCCTTGGGGCAAATTGGGCGGCGAGAAGAGCTTCCGCGGTCAGGCCAACGGGCTGTGGCTGTGGCAGAACGATGTCGGGCTGATGATCGTCGAGCAGCTGCTCGCGCAAGGCGCGCGGGCGGTGGCGTGACCCCCGCCGTCAGCGTCATCATTGCCGCCTATAACGGCGCGTCGCTGATTGGCGAGACGATCGCGAGCCTCAGCCGTCAGACGCTGACCGATTTCGAGGCAGTGATCGTCGACGATTGCTCGACCGACAATACGCGCGAGGTACTGCGCGCGATCGGCGATCCGCGCTTCCGCGTGATCGAGGCCGAGGTGAATCAAGGCCCGGTGCGCACCCGCAACCGCGCGCTCGCCGCCGCACGTGGGCGCCACATCGCCGCGCTCGATCAGGATGATCTCTGCGCCCCCGATCGCCTGCGCGCGCAGCTTGCCTATCTGGAGGCGCATCCCGATGTCGCGCTGGTGGCGAGCGCCGCCGATGTGCTGGAGGATGGCGCGCTGTCGCCCTCGCCGCTGCCGGCGGTGACGACGTCCGCGCTGGTCGAATGGATGCTGTGGGTGTGCAACCCGCTCGTCTGGTCGAGCGTGATGGTGCGCGGCGATGTCGCGCGCCGGCTCGATCCCTTCACCCGGCCCGAAATTCTCTATGCTGAGGATTTCGACCTTTACCACCGGCTGAGCGCCTTCGGTCGCATCGCCCGGATCGACACGCCCTTGCTCCATTATCGCCGCCATGCCGAGGGCGCTTCGCGGCGCTATACCGATACGATGCAGGCGAGCGCGACCCGTGTGCTCGCCGAGCGTCACGCCGGGATTTGGGGGGCGGAGGCCGAGGCGCGCGCGGCGTTGCTCGTGCGCTACATGATGCTCGGCGCGCCGGTGCCCGACCGTGCGACCTTGTTTGAGTTGGGGACAACGCTCACCGCGCTCCAGGCGGCGTTCCTCGCGCAGAAGCGGCCGAGCGCCGAGGATCGCAAGCTGATCCGCTGGCAGACCGCGCGGCTGTGGGCGCGGATCGGGCGCGCGGGGTTGCGCGCCGGTCATCTGGCGCTCGCCGATGTGATGGCGGTGCGGCCCGATCATCTGGGGCTGGGCTATGCCGGGCTCGACGCGCTGCTTGGCGCGCGGCTGGTGGGCGCGGCGCGCGGCGCGACTGATAAATTTCGTCGATCAAACTAATGAACGAAATTTAACACGCTGCCCACTGCAAAGCCAGACGGTAGTTCCTACATCATAACGGTCGTCGCGCCCTGCCCCCTGCCGGCGACCTTGTGCGGCGGCGTCCGGTCGCTCCCCCTGACCCGGACGCCGCCCCTTCAACAGCAGACGGTCGATCAGTCCGAAGCAGCGTCGCCCCCGCGCGCCGTCCGGTGCCCCCAATCGTGCATGCCGTCAGCCGTCGCTTCGTGTCGCGATCGTCAGGACCGCCTTCAGCCCCGGTCCATTATCGCGCAGCGCCAGTCCTCCATCGTGCAAATGCGCAATCGCCGCAACTAGGGAAAGTCCCAGGCCCGAGCCGCCCGGCCGCCGCGCGGGATCGAGGCGGCCAAAGCGTTCGAGCGCTTTGCCGTGCGATTCCGGGGGGATGCCGCGGCCGTCATCGGCGACCCACAGGCTCAGCCCGCCGGGTTGTGTCGCGGCGCCGAGGGTGATCGTTCGCCCGCCTTCGGCATAGAGCGTCGCATTCTCGATCAGATTGCCCAGCGCTTGCAGCAGCAGCTGGCGGTGGACCGGCGCGGTGAGGTGCGGCGGCGCCTCGATCCGGATGGTGAAGCCGCGTTCCTCGGCGAGCGGGCCATAGACCTCGGCCAGATCGTCGAGCAGGGGCACGAGATCGATCGGCTCGAACTGGTCGCGCCCAATCCCCGCCTCGGCGCGACTGATCAGGAGCGCGGTCGAGAGCATCGCGAGCAGGGAGTCGGCTTCCGCCATCGCCCGGTCGAGCGCGGCGCGCGCGGCGGGATCGTCGGTGTCGCTCGCCGCCTGATCGACCACGGTGCGCAGCCGGGTGACGGGGGCGCGGAAATCATGGGCGAGCCCGTCGGTCATCATCCGCAGCTGCGACACCAGCCCCTCGATCCGATCGAGCATCGCGTTGATCGCCGCGCCCAGCCGGTCGAAGGCGTCGCCGCTGCCGTCGGTCGGGGCGCGGCTGGCGAGCCGCCCCGCCGCGACATCGCGCGTGGTATCGACCAGCGCGCCGATCTGCCCGGCGAGCAGCCGGCCGAGGATCAAGGCGCTGGCGAGCGCGAGCATCAGCCCGATCAGCAGCCCGGTCGCCGCCGCCTCCTCGGTGGTCAGCGCGAGCCCGGTGCTCGCCTCGACCGAGCGGGCGATCAGCAGCCGGCCGCCGGGAATCTCCCAGCTCGTCACCCCGGTCGGCTCGTCGCCGCCGACGCCGGGCAGGGTGACCACCCGCCAGCGGGTGCGCGCCGGCACCGCGCGGGGCCAGGTAGCGAGATTGCCCGCCAGCTTGCGGCCATCGGCGGCGAGCAGCAGCAGCAGCACGCGGTCGCGCGCGCTACCCCCCAGCCGGCTCTGATCGTCGACGGCCCGGACGAGTGCGGGCATCCCGCCGTCGAAGAAATGGGTCATCAGTTCGCGCCGGACGCCGTCGATGCGCTCGCGCTGGTCGGCGCGGATCGCCGCGTCGCTCGCCTGCCAGACGAACAGCAATACCCCGCCGAACACCGCGAGCTGGAAGCCGAAGGCGAGCAGGACGAAGCGCGCGATACGCGATCTGAACCAGCCAGCCAGCTACCCCTCCATGCTCAGCCGATAGCCGGCACCGCGCACGGTATGGAGCATCGGCCGCGCGCCCTCGTCGATCTTCTTGCGCAACCGGCTGATATGAACGTCGATCACATTGGTGCCGGGATCGAAATGATAGTCCCACACGCCTTCCAGCAGCATCGTGCGCGTCACCACCTGATCGGCATGGCGCATCAAATATTCGAGCAGGCGGAATTCGCGCGGCTGGAGGTCGACCACCCGGCCGGCGCGGCGCACCTTGCGCGCCAGCAGGTCCATCTCCAGCTCGCCGACCATGAGCTTGGTGACGGGCGCCGGCCCACCGCCGCCCGCGCGGCGCAGCAGCAGGTTGAGCCGGGCGAGCAGTTCGGCGAAGGTGAAGGGCTTCACCAGATAATCGTCCGCGCCGGAGGTGAGCCCGCGCACCCGGTCCTCGGGCGTGCCGAGCGCGGATAGGATCAGCACCGGCGTCGCGATGCCGGCGGCGCGCAGGGCGCCGAGCACCGCCATCCCCTCCATCGCCGGCAGCATCCGATCGAGCACGATCGCATCGAAGCTGCCGTCGGACGCCAGGAACAGCCCGTCGCGGCCATTATCGGCGCGATCGACGGTGAAGCCGGCCTCGCCCAGCCCCTTGGCGATATAGGCGGCGGTCGCGTCGTCATCTTCGATCAGCAATATCTTGGCCGTCACCGGGCACCTCGTTCGAGCGGGCGCCGCTCTAGCGCGGCGGGCGGGAGCCTCCAACCCTGCCGCCCCCGCCAAATGACAAATCGGTAAGCCAGGTGCCACGCCGGGGCAACGCCGCTACGGCTAGGCGGGCAGCTTGCTCTGTTGTCGGTTGCGTAGGATGGCTATGACCAAGCCCGTGTTCTTCGATCCCAGCGGCGGGCGCAAACGCTGGTCCCAACGCACCGTCGCCGCGCTCGCGCTGCTGGTGGTGGGCGCGGCCTTGTTCTTCGCCTTCACCCTGATCCAGGTGTCGGCCCAGGCCGAGCTGCCGCTGGGGCTGGAGCGGCTGCAGGCGGCGCCGCTCAGCAAGCAATTGAACCGAGTGGGATCGCGGCTGCGCGCCAATGCGCGCGGGCTCGGCTGGCTTCCCGCCCGCGACCGCGCCGCGCGGGGCGAGGCGATCAATCTGGGCTTCTATGTGCCCTGGGATCCGTCCAGCGCCTCCTCGCTCCAGGCGCATCTGGGCGAGCTCGATTGGCTGGCGCCGGCGACGCTCAGCATCACCGGTGGCCAACAGTTGCTCACCCAGGTCGCCGATGCGCGGCTGGCGCGGGTTCTGGCGGGCGCGGCGCGGCGCCCGGTGGTCCTGCCGATGGTTCAGAACGCCTCGGGAGGGGCGTGGGACGGCACGGGCGCGGCGCGGCTGCTCGCCCGGCCGGCGGCGCGCCAGCGGCTCGCCCGGGCGCTGGCCGCCGCGATCGTGGTGCAGCGCGGCCAGGGGATCGTCTTCGATCTCGAGTCGCTGCCCCCCGGCGCGCTCGCCGATTACCGCCGCCTGATTGCCGAAACGCGCGCGCTGCTCCCCGCCGGGCGCCGCCTCGTCGCGGTGACGGTGCCGGCGGGGGATACCGACTGGCACCTGCCCGATTTCGCCCGTGTCGCCGATCGGGTGATCCTGATGAACTATGACGAGCATTGGCAGACCGGCACGCCCGGCCCGATCGCCTCGCAACCCTGGTTCGTCGATCAGGTGCGCGGGGCGGTGCGCGCGATCGGCGCGGGCAAGCTGATCGTCGCGGTCGGCTCCTATGCCTATGACTGGCCTAAGGGTGGCGCCGCCGACGCCGAATCGATCGAGGAAGCCTGGCTCGACGCGCATGACAGCGGCAGCCCGATCCTGTTCGACAAGGCGAGCGGCAATCCCGGCTTCGGTTATGAGGACGAGCAGGGCACCCATCACGATGTGTGGCTGCTGGACGCGGCGACCGCCTGGAACCAGCTGCGCGCGGTGCGGGCGATGGGGGTGGCGGGCGTGGCTCTGTGGCGTCTGGGGAGCGAAGACCCCGATTTCTGGCGCGTGCTCAAAAACTTCCGTGGCGGACAGCGCCCCGATCTGCGCCAGATCGCGGAAATCGCCAATGTCGATGTCGAGGGCAGCGGCGAGATTTTGCGGATCACCGCCACCCCGCAAATGGGCACGCGCGCGCTGCAGTTCGATCAGCGCGGGCTGATCCGCGACGAGCGCTACGTCACGCTCCCCACGCCCTATGTGGTCGTGCGCACCGGCGCCCGCGACAAGCTCGTCGCGCTGACCTTCGACGATGGCCCCGATCCCAGCTGGACCCCCAAGATCCTCGACATCCTCCAGGCCAAGCACGTTCCTGCCACCTTCTTCGTGGTGGGCGAGAATGCGCTTGAAAATCCTGGGCTGCTGCGGCGGATCGTCGCCGAGGGGAATGAGCTGGGCAACCACACCTACACCCACCCCAATCTCGCGCTCGAAAGCAGCAGCGGCAGCCGGATCGAGATGAACGCTACCCAGCGGCTGATCCAGGCCTATGTCGGGCGCTCGACCCGGCTGTTCCGCGCGCCCTATTTCGGCGACGCCGAGCCAACCACCGCCGACGAACTCGGCCCCGCGCTGATCGCGCAGCAGCTTGGCTATACCGTGATCGGGCTCCATACCGATCCTGATGACTGGCAGCGCCCAGGGGTCGACGCGATCGTCGCGCGCACGATCGACGAGGTGACGCACCCCAAGCCCGATCATTCGCAAAATATCGTGTTGCTTCATGATGGCGGCGGCGAACGGCAGCAGACGGTGGACGCGCTCCCCCGGATCATCGATGCGCTGCACGCGCGCGGCTATCGCTTCGTGCCGGTGTCGACGCTCGCCGGGCTGTCGACCGATGCGGTGATGCCGCCGGTGAAGGGCGAGGATCTGGCGCTGGTGCGCGCCGATGTCGGCATTTTCATCGCGCTGGCGATGCTCCAGGTGGCGCTGCGCTGGATTTTCTTCCTGGCGATTGGCTTCGGCATCGCCCGCGCGCTGCTGATCGCGGGCCTGGCGCTCACCGCGCGGCGCGCGGCGCCGGTCGATCCCGATCATTGCCCCAGCCTGTCGGTGATCATCCCGGCGTATAACGAGGCGCGGGTGATCGAGGCCTCGGTCCGGCGCGTGCTCGCAAGCGATTATCCCGGATTGCAGCTGATCGTCGCCGACGATGGCTCCAAGGACGAAACGAGCGCGATTGTGCGCGCGGCGTTTGGCGACGATCCCCGCGTCACGCTGCTCGCGCTCGCCAATGGCGGCAAGGCCGCCGCGCTCAACCGCGCGCTGCGCCAGGCGCGCGGCGAGGTGATCATCGCGCTCGACGCCGACACCCAGTTCGAGCCCGACACCATCGCCAGGCTCGCGCGCTGGTTCAGCGATCCGGGCATTGGCGCGGTGGCGGGCAATGCCAAGGTGGGCAACCGCCACAATCTCGTCACCCGCTGGCAGGCGGTGGAATATGTGACCGCGCAGAATCTGGAGCGGCGCGCGCTCGCCCGGTTCGACGCGATGCTCGTCGTGCCCGGGGCGGTGGGGGCGTGGCGCAAGGCGGCGCTCGACCAGGTGGGCGGCTATCCCGAGGATACGCTGGCCGAGGATCAGGACCTGACGATCGCGATCCAGCGCGCGGGCTGGCGCGTGGCTTATGATACCGACGCGATCGCCTGGACCGAGGCGCCCGAAACCTTCCGCGCGCTTTCCAAGCAGCGCTACCGCTGGGCATTCGGCACGCTGCAATGCCTGTGGAAGCACGCCGCGGTGGTCGCGACCGGGCGCCCGCGCGGGCTCGCCTGGATCGGGATGCCGCAGGCCTGGCTGTTCCAGATCTTCTTCGCCGCCGTCTCGCCGCTCATCGATCTCGCGCTCGTCAGCTCGGTGATCGACACCGCGATCCGAGTCGGCCAGCACGGCTGGGCGCAGACCCAGAGCGACGTGCTGACGATGGCCGGCTTCTGGCTGGTGTTCACCGCCATCGACGTGCTTTGCGGCTGGGTTGCTTATCGGCTCGATGCGCGCGAACCGCGCTATCCGGCGCTGCTGCTGATCGCCCAGCGCTTCGCCTATCGCCAGCTGATGTACTGGGTGGTGCTGCGCGCGATTCGATCGGCGGTGGCGGGCTGGTCGGTCGGCTGGGGCAAGCTGGAGCGGACGGGGCGGGTGGCGCCGGCTTGAACTTTGGGCTCACGCGTCTCCACGTGACTCCAAATTTCAGGCCGGAACCAGCGCCGCCTCGGTCTCGGCGATCCAGCCGCCGCCGAGCACCCGGTCGCCGGCGTAGAGCACCGCCGCCTGGCCCGGCGCGACGCCATATTCGGGTGCCTCGAACACCAGCCGCTCGCCCTCCAGCCGCGCCGGCACCGGCTTCGCGAGCGAGCGCACCTTGGCGGTGAGCGGCGCGGCCGCATCGCCACCCAACCAGTTCACCCCCTCCAGCCGCGCCGCGCGCACGGCGAGCGCCGCGCGCGGGCCGACCACGACGCGCTGGGTCGCCGGCTCCAGCCGCAGCACATATAGCGGTTCGGCGGTGCCGCCGATCTCCAGCCCGCGCCGCTGACCGACGGTGTAATGGATCAGCCCCTTGTGCCGCCCCAACACCCGGTCCGCCTGATCGACGATCTCCCCGCCATCGCTCGCCTCGGGCCGCAATTTCTTGACGAGCGACGCGTAATCGCCATCGGGCACGAAGCAGATGTCCTGGCTGTCGGGCTTGGCCGCCACCCCTAGGCCGAGTTCGGCGGCGATCTCGCGCACCCGCGGCTTGGGCAGGCCGCCCAGTGGAAAGCGCAGATAATCGAGCTGCGCGCGCGTCGTCGCGAACAGGAAATAGCTCTGGTCGCGGGCCGGATCGAGCGCGCGGTGGAGCTCTGCGCCGTCGGCCCCCTCGACCCGGCGGACATAATGGCCGGTCGCGAGGCAATCGCCGCCCAGCTCGCGCGCCAGCGCCAGCAGATCGGTGAATTTCGGCCCCATGTTGCACTTGATGCAGGGGATCGGGGTACGGCCGCTGAGATACTCGTCGGCGAAATCGTCGATCACCGCCGCGCGGAAGGCGCTTTCGTGATCGAACACATAATGCGCGATGCCGAGCGTATCGCACACTGCACGCGCGTCGCGAATGTCGCGCCCGGCGCAGCAGCTGCCGGCGCGACCCACCGCCTCGCCGTGATCGTAGAGCTGAAGGGTGATCCCGATCACCTCCGCCCCCGAGCGCGCGGCGAGCGCCGCCACCACCGAACTGTCGACCCCGCCCGACATCGCGACGACGATCCGCCGCCCGGCCAGGTCCGCCCCCAACTGAAAATCCACGTCCATCACCCGCGCACATAAGCGTGCCGGGCAGCTCTCGAAAGGGCGCTTTACCGCTCCTTCACCACAGCCGCCTAGAGATGGGGGGTCAAGAGAAGAGCGATGGACCTGAGTTTTCCCCGATTTGAACCTGTCGAGGTGTTGCGGAGCCCGCCGCCGCTGGCGATTCTGCTCGCCGCGACCGCCGCGCGCCAGGCGGCCTCGGTTACCGCGCGCAGTGCCGCGCAAGCAGCGCTCGGCACGTCCGCGCCGATCGGCACCGGCGCGTTCAACGCCAATGCCGCGCGCACGCTCATCGCCTGGCAAGACACATGAAGGGCTTGTTTACCCAGCCATTTCAGCAGCTGTTCAACCCCGGCTGCTATTGCTGGCGACAGAGCTGGAGGGGCTCCCCCTGCCCTGACGAGGTTGTGGAATGATCGAGAACCAGAAGATCCGCCCGGAAAAGGTGATCGGGCCGCTTGGCGAGTCGCTGACGCTCGACTCGCTCCCGCCGCCCAGCACGACCCGCTGGGTCGTGCGGCGCAAGGCGGAGGTGGTCGCGGCGGTGAACGGCGGGTTGCTGACAGTGGACGAAGTATGCGCGCGTTATAACCTGACCGTGGAAGAATTTGCCGGCTGGCAGCGGGCAATCGATCGTTCCGGCATGCCCGGCTTGCGCGTGACGCGCATCCAGCATTACCGTTCGCTCTACAAACGCCAGCAGAAATATTGAGCCGCGCCGCCGGCGCGGCCATCCTTTCGCCAAAGTTCAGCCAAGCGGGCCGGCTTCCCCAGGGAACCGGCTCGTTGTCCATGCGTCTCTACCGCATCTGCCCGGCCACGTCCGGG
>FRDC01003404.1_pt1 | contig 65356 bp, 52 predicted proteins | sample 1106171 | NCBI WGS metagenome assembly FRDC01 (sample SAMEA3930566, study PRJEB13176) | freshwater metagenome | biome: Drinking water system; feature: drinking water; material: water | place: Singapore | collected 2014-12-20 | reverse complement strand
GCTCAGGAAGCCTTCAACCAGATGTCCTGGATCTACGAAGCCGCCATCAACTATCTGCGCGGCATCGACGCCGACTTCACCGGCTGGTGGCCGACGCTGAAGATCGCCCTGCCGGAGCCGGTGGGCGCCCGTCCGGCGATCGCCGATCTCGCGACCGTGCTGGTGGCCGAGCAGGCCGCGCTGCTGAAGAACTGGGTTCCGGTCGTGGCCGAGCCGGTGCTCTCCGAGACCCGTCAGGCGGAAGTCGCCGGCAAGACCGGTCACCGCTCGGCGACGTGGTACGCCGGTCGCCGCAGCAAGGCCGCCGTGCGTTACGCGGCGGAGCGCGAGGAGCGTCTCGCCAACAGCGCCAGCCGCACCGACAAGTGGTCGAGCCTGACCAAGGAAGACCTGGAGCGCCTGGTGTGGACCAAGGCCACGCGCCTGGTTGCCAAGGATTACGGCGTCTCCGACGTCGCCTTCGCCAAGCGCTGCCGCAAGGAAGGCGTTTCGAAGCCGCCGCGCGGTTTCTGGCGCAAGGTCGAGAAGGGCTACATCGCCCATCCGAACGGCGTGCGCCCGGGCAACGACGTGCTGCAGGCGGCGTAAAAGCCAACCGCTTCGTCTGACGATTTTAACCATCGGCGGCTGCGCTCGGAAAGGGCGCAGCCGCTGACGTTTTTGCGCCTACTGGCTGCTGCCAAATTCTGGTAACAAATCCTCGGGGCCGCTCAATATCTCTTAAGAGAAGCTGGTTCGTGTCCAGCCCATCGATGGAAATCTTGGCGGCAGGGGCTTTGGGGAATGAACAGCATGAGCGGCTCGAAGGCGGATGCGTCGAAGATCGGAGAGGCGCATGGAGCGCCGCGGACGATGCTGGCGATCGATGAGCTACGCAAGCGCCTGCTCGACCTCAGCCTCAACAATCAGCTGCTGAACTTCCGCCTCAGCGAAAAATCCCGCCGCCATATCCGCCTGGTCGATGAAGTGCCGAGCCAGCTGATCGATCGGCTGCAGGACGGCAAGCACCTGATCTTCACCGGCGTCGAGATGCCGGATATCGAGCCGGAGGACGAGAAGACGCCGGAGTTCCAGGCTGCGCTCAAGATCGCGCGCGCCGAGGACAAGGACTTCGCCGAAGCCAAGGCCAAGCTCGGCATCCGCCCCAAGCGCGGCGCCCTCAACGCCATCGAGCGCGAGCTCCGGGACCGTTTGCGCGCGGCGCGTGGCATGGAGCCATGGAAGCCGGTCCGTGATGTGAAGAAGCAAGCCGAGCTGCTCGGTATTTCGACGTCCTACGATCTCGCGCACGCGCCCGAGAACGGCAAGAAGGGACATACCGACGACAAGCTGCAGGTCCTCTTCTTTCCCGACGACATGGATTCCAAGCTCTCCGCGATCCATGCGACCGCGCAGAGCCTGGAGAAGGACGCCGGCATTCACGCGCTCTACCTCGCGTTCGGCTTCCTCGAATGGTACGAGTCGCGCGATTCGTTGCAGAAACTCTATGCGCCGCTCCTGCTCTGGCCGATCGGCATGAGCAAGGACCTGGTCAACCAGCGCTATGAATACGCCATCACCGGCCGGGATGAGGACGAAGCGGTCAACCATTCCCTGCTCGAGAAGCTGCGCAACGACTTTTCGCTCGTGCTGCCCGCGATCGAGAATTACGAGGATGAGGATGGTGAGAACCTCGATCTGCCGGCCTGGCTGAAGGCGGTCGATCAGGCGGTGAAGGCCGCCGATCCGCGCTGGCGCGTCTGCAACTGGGCGACCGTCGGCCTCATGACCTTCCACAAGATCGCCATGTGGGAAGACCTCGATCCCGAGAAGTGGCCGAAATCGGCGGATCCCCGCGACAATGCGCTGCTCGACAAGATCTTTGGCGATGGCGAAGCCTGGGACGGCGAGCCTGCCGCGGAACACGACATCGACAAGGCCGAGGAAGCCGGCGGCGGACCGCTGCTCATCACCGATGCGGATTCCTCGCAACACAGCGCCGTCATCGATGTGATGAAGGGCGCGAGCCTGGTGATCAAGGGGCCGCCTGGCACCGGCAAGTCGCAGACCATCACGAACATCATTTCTGCGGCGATGAACGAAGGCAAGACCTGTCTGTTTATCAGCGACAAAATGGCCGCGCTCGAGGTGGTGAAGAACCGGCTGGACGCCGCGGGCCTCGGCGACTTCTGTCTCGAGCTGCACAGCGACAAGGCGAGCCGCACCGCTGTCCTGGCGTCGCTCCGCAGCCGCATGGACATGGCCCTGCCGCAGTATGAAACCGGCAAGATCACGGCGCTGCGCGCGAACCTCGAGAAGCGCAAGAAAGACCTGACGTCGTATGTCGAGAAGATGAACGCCGCCGCAGGAAACACCGGCCGGACCGTGCATGACGTGATCTGGGGCCATGCCCGCACCAAGGACCGCCTCGCCAACGGCCCGAAAGGCCTGCGCGATGTGCGACTGGAAACGCCGCTCGAGATCGGCGCTTTCGATCTCGAGGAACTGCAGCGGATCGCAGCGTCTCTGGATGCCGCCGCCATCGCCCTCGGCGACGACGCGCGGCCATCGGCGCAGCCCTGGCGCGGAATCGGCCGCACCGACCTGGCCGTGTTTCACGGCGACGAAATCAAGGATCGCACCAACATTGCGGCGCGCACGGCGCGGGATGCAGCGGAATCGATCGGAAAAGCCACGGCGCTGGCGGATTGGCCGGAGGCGCCGGCTACCGCGCACGCGATCGCCGAAAAACTGTCCGCGTTCCTGGCCGGCGATCCAGCCATTCCCGGCGCCGAGGTGGCGCCGGCGCTTCTCGGGTTGATGGACGGATCCGCGCGCGAGGCCGTGCGCATCCTGAAGAAGCACCTCGAACAGCGAAACAGCGCCCTGGCGCTGCTCGCGCAGATGGGCGATGTCGAGAAACTCACCGCGACCGGCTCCGAAACATTGGCGTCGGAAGCAGCGCTCGCGCAGCGTCACGCGCTGGACGGCATGGCCGATGCCGAGCTCGAAGCCGATGTGCGGAAGTTCGAAACCGTCGTGGTCAAGGCCGATGCCGCGATTGCCGCGCTGAAGAAGCTGTCCGGCCTGATCGGTACCGAAGCGGTTCTGACGCCGGGCGGCGCGCAGATGATGGTTGCCGCCCTCGAGAACGGGTTCCCATCGGCGGATGCCCTGGCGGCGCGCAGTCCGGCTTTGGCGCGCGAAGGTTCGGCTTCTGCGCTCGACCAGGCCAGGAACCATGCCGACCTGATGGGCAAGGCCAAGTCCGAGATCGGCAGTGCCGCCGACACCGACAGCATTCCCGCAGCCGGTGACCTCCGTGCGGCCCTCGAAGTGGTGCTCGAAACCGGGTTCTTCGGCCGCTTCCTGCAGGTTCTGTGGCCGTTCCAGACGGCCTTCAAGCGGGCGCGCAAGCTGGCGCGCGCCATTCTGCCGGGCAAGGGCAAGTTGAAGGGCGATGCTCTGAAGGGCGTGCTGCAATCGGCTGCCGAGTGGCGCAAATGCGCGACCGAATTCCAGACTTACGTGGCGTCGGCACCTCTGGTGCGCGATGTGCTCTCGACGCCGGCGGCGCCTTTTGACGCGCTGATCGAAGCGGCGCGCTGGATGGAGGGGGTGCGGCGGGCGACGCCGCTCACCGCCGAAGGCTCGCAGGAGATACGCAAGGTCGTGTTCGAAGCCGATGAAGACCGCCGGGAAGCGTTCCAGGGATTCGTCGCGGCGCACGGAAAGACCATCAGCGCGGTGACGGGACAGAAGATCGATAGTCTCGATAACGCTGCCGCATTGTTCCATAAGCGCCTCGAGGCATCCTCCGGTCTACTGCAGCGACTGCGCGCCATCGGCTGGTCGAAAGGCCAGACATTGGGTTCATTGAGGGGCGCGTCTGAGGCTGTTGGCAGCCTTGCCGCCGCCAATAGAGGTATCGCAGCCGCCGAGGCAGCAAAATTCGCCTTGAGCAGCCTGTGGCGCGCGGAACAAACGGAACCCGGGTTGATCGAGGACGCCGTCCGCGCGGCTGAGGCCATGGAATCCTGGCCGATCTCGCGCGCCGCCCGGCGCCGCATCGCGGAATCCGCGGATCCGGTTGCGGCCTCTGCCGGCCTGCATGAAGCCTTCCGGACGGCGCACCAGGACGCGATCGCGGCCGTCGTCGAAATGACCAGTTTTGCCGAGAAGCTTGAGCTGTCGTGGCTCGGTTGGTGCGGGTCACCGGACGTCAACCAGGCGCATTTCGGGACCTTCGCGGAGCGCTGCGAGCGCGCCGCCGGCCGCATCGACTTGCTTCCCAGGCAGTGCAGCCTCAACGGGCTCGAGAATTCCGCCCGGGCCAATGGTCTCGGCAGCATCATCGATGCTTGGATCGCCGACGACCTCGCTTATGCCCAGTTGAGCGGCGTCATCGAAGCGGTGTGGCTGCGCTCCGCCGCCGAAGTCATCGTGCGCAACGATCCGGCGCTGTCCAACCATGCCGGCCACGCCCATGAGGGTGTGCGCCGCTCCTTCCAGGACCTCGACCGGCAATTGCTCGATCTCAATCGCAAGGAACTGCGCGCCAAGCTCGCCCGCAAGCCGGTTCCCGCCGGCAGCCGGAGCGGCCCGCGCCGCGACTGGCGCGAGCGCGAGTTGCTGGTCCATCAATGCAGCCTCGATCGGCCTTCGATGCACCTGCGCCGGCTGTTTGCCCTCTCCGGCGAAGCGATCCGGGCTCTCAAGCCCTGCATCATGATGAGTCCGATGTCGGTTGCCCGCTATCTGCAGCCATCGCGCCAGAAGTTCGACATCGTCGTCATCGACGAAGCTTCGCAGATGCGGCCGGAAGACGCCGCGGGCGCGTTGTTGCGCGGGAATCAGATCGTGGTGTGCGGCGATGAACAGCAGCTGCCGCCGACCAATTTCTTCCAGGCGCAGGGCGCCGCTGATGCGTTCGACGAAGACCAGGAAGTGGTCGAGAATTCGATCCTCGAACTCGCGGTACGGGCCTGGAAGCCGGTGCGCATGCTGAACTGGCACTACCGCTCGCGCCACCAGTCGCTGATCAATTTCAGCAACCAGCGCTTCTATGACGGGCGCCTGATCGTGTTTCCGTCCGATCGCGACCGCGGCCCCAATGCCGGTGTTCATCTGGTGCAAGTGAATGGCGTCTACAGCGGCCGGCGCAACGAGGACGAAGCCAAGGCGGTCGTCGCCGCGGCCGCCAAGTTCATGGCCGAACATCCGAACAAGTCGCTCGGCATCGTCACCATGAACCAGGTGCAGCAGGAACTGATCTCGGCGCTGATGGACGATCTCTACGCCAAGGATCCGGTCGCGGAAGGCTACCGCCGGCACTGGTCGACCAAGCTCGAAAGTGTGTTTGTGAAGAATTTGGAGAGCGTGCAGGGCGATGAGCGCGATCATATGCTGGTCAGTCTCGTCTTCGGTCGCGACGAGCATGGCGCTTTCAACATGTATCTCGGTCCCATCAACCTGGTGCACGGTCACCGGCGCCTGAACGTGCTGTTCACGCGCGCCAAGGAAGCGATGACGATTTTCAGCTCGATGGATCCGGCGGAAATGAAGATCCTGCCGGGCTCGAATGAGGGTCCGAAGGTGCTGAAGGAATTCCTGGAATATGCCAGGACCGGTCTGGTGCCGTCCTCACCGGACGTGGACGGCGATCGCGGTCCGGATTCCGAGTTCGAGCGCTGGTTCCTGGAGCGCTTGGGTCAACGCGGATATGAAGCGGTTCCGCAGGTCGGTGTCCGCGGGTACAGAATTGACATCGGGATTCGTCATCCGGATTTGCCAGGACGGTTCATCCTGGGTGTAGAATGCGACGGTGCGACCTATCATTCGGCGAAGGCGACACGAGATCGAGACCGTCTGCGGCAGGCCGTTCTCGAGCGCCTTGGATGGCAGATTCATCGCGTTTGGTCAACCGATTGGTTCCGCGATCCGAATGCCGAGTTTGAGACATTGCTGAGGCGGATTGACAGCCTGCGCGGTGGTGGTCGTTCGCAAGTCGCGCAATAGAGTCCGGTGACGCCGTGAACGATCAGGGCCGTGCATTGTCAGCGTCGAAGCTGGCAAACACCGAGATCGATTCCAGATTCGCATCGTTGTTCGCCTTTGCGCGTCACAACGGTGACGAACGGCGAGTCTGGTGGTTCGCGGCCATCGCATCCCTGCTGATTTGGCTGACTTTCGCCGTCTATGCTCAGCACGAACGCACCATGCTCTACGATCTCGCCGGCAAGGAGCTGCTTGGTGCGCAGAACGTGATGCGCTCGCATGCGCGGCGCACGTTCGAATCGACCCGGGCCATGCTGGCCACGGTCGATAGCTGGCTGACCTTGAACTCGCGAGGCGGTGAGGGGGCGCCGATCAACGATCTGGCGGCCATGGTCGAGAGCCTGCAGTCGCGCGAAGACGATCCGGTGGCCGTGCGGCTGATTGACGGCGAGGGCAATCTGTTTCGCATCGGCACCAGGGATTCCTCGAACATCTCGGTCTATGTCGGAGATCGCGATTACATCAAGGCTCTGCAGGATCAGCCTCCCGGCACGGAATACCTGGCCGACGTGACCAACAGCCGAGATTCCGGCAACACGGTGTTGCCGATGGCGATGCGGCTGCATCCGAACGCCTATGACGCGGTCTATGCCGTTGCCGCCGTGCGTTCCGAGAACTTCGAAAGCGCCTATGCCAATCTGCTGGTGACCGCGCCGTCGCAACTCGGCATCGTGAAGCAGGATGGCAAGGTTCTGTTCACCTGGCCGGCGAGCGAAGCGCCGGGCCACGTGGTGCCCGGCGTATCGGATGTCCTGGCGCAGCAGGAGCCGGGTTCGGTCGGCCTGATGCGTCTGCCGAGCATCGATGAAGCCGGGGTGGATACCTTGACCGCCTATGCTTCGATGATGCGCTCGCCGACCGTGGTGTTCGCTTCCTTCGATCGCCGGGATCTCGATCGCAAATGGCTCTTGAGCCTGACCACGGCGCTTTGCGTCTGCGTGGTTGCGACTGCTGGAATCCTTCTGTTCGCGCGCTCGACCACCAAGCGGATCGACGAACGGGCGCAGGAATCCGCGCGCTTGAAGGTGGCGCTGATCGACGCCGAAGCTGCGTCTGAAGCCAAGAAGAATTTTCTCGCCAGCATGAGCCATGAGCTGCGTACGCCGTTGAACGCAATCATCGGCTTCTCCGAGCTCATGCATGCCGAGACCTTTGGGCCGATCGGCAACGCGCAATACAAGGCCTATTCCAAGGATATCCAGGATGCTGGCCGGCATCTGCTGTCGATCATCGCGGAAATCCTCGATACGGCGCGGATCGAGCATGGCGTGATCGAGCTCGGCGCCGAGCCCATCGATACGACCGCGGTCATGATGCAGTCGCTGGAGCTGCTGTCGCCGATTGCGTGCGAGAAGAAACTTGCTCTGGAAAGCGACCTGGCGCCGGATCTGCCGGCGATCGTGATGTCCAAGGCGCACCTCAACCAGGTGCTGTTCAATTTGATCGGCAACGCGATCAAGTTCACCCATGCCGGAGGCAAGATCGTGGTTTCCGGCCGGCGGTCCGAGGATGGTGGGATCGAAGTCGTGATCGAAGACAACGGCATCGGCATTCCGCGCCACCGGATCCGCGACCTGTTCACGCCATTCACCAAGATCGACGATGGACACGTCCGCAACGCCGAGGGCATCGGCCTCGGCCTCGCCAACAGCAAGCTGGTGGTCGAAGCCTATGGCGGGACCATCTGGCTGGAGAGCGAAGTCGGCGCCGGAACGCGCGCGATCTTCACCTTGCCGCTGGAGCGAGTCGCTGCCGGATAGCATCCGGATATCCGTCCAACCTTTCCATGCTGGGATTTCCTTGCCGCTTTACAGCAGTGAGCGGTACAGTCGCGTGCGGCGCGCATTGCGATTGCCGCCGGCGTTTGGGAGATAGAAAGCAAGGGAGATCACGATGAAAAAGCCAAAGGCAGCCCGCAAGGCTGCCAAGAAGGGCGGGCGCAAGTCGGCGCGCAAGCCCGCCAAGAAGGCCGCCAAGAAGGTAGCCAGAAAGGCGACCAAGAAGGCGACAAGGAAGACGGCCAAGAAGGCAGCTCCGAAGCGGAAGGCTGTTGCGCGGAAACCTGCCGCGAAGAGGGCGGCTCCGAAGAAGGCAGTTGCTCCAAGGAAGCCGGCGCCAGCCGCGCCGGTCGCAGCTCCGGTCGCCGCCGCGGCGCCCAAGCCCAGGAAGCCCCGTCCAGCACCCATGCCGGCGCCACAGGCGGCGGCTGCCCAATCTCCCGCTGCGGCGCCTGAGGCTCCGACGAGCACCGAACCGGCACCGGGCGCGCAGCCGGCCTAGGGTTTCGGTTTTGGTCCTGCGACGCGCACGATCTCCTTGATCGTGTGATGTCGCAGGCCGCCGGACTTGGTTTCCGTGAGGTATCGGATCGTCGCTTGATATCTGGGCTCCGCCCAGCGGACGGCGCCGGCGCGGGTCTTTCCGGCGGGGCCCTCGACAAAGGGGCTCGCGGCGATCTCGATCGCACGCAGCTGCTGGAGCAGGTCCCGGGCGGTGCGGGCCGGCAGGGCGGCGCCGAGGCGCCCCAGGTAGCGCAGGTCCTTGCCGTCAGGCTCGCCGATCAGGAAGGTTGCCAGGACGCCGCGGCGCTCGATCCAGCCGCCGATCAGGACTTTCCGTTCCTGGAAGCATTTGACCTTGATCCAGCTCTTGCCGCGGCCGGACACGTAGCGGCCGTCGGCGCGCTTGGAAACCACGCCTTCGAGGCCGAGGCCGCAGACGTGGCGCAGGATCGTCGCTGCGTCTCCGGTCAGGTGATCGACATAGCGGATGCGGGAAATCTTGGGCAGCCGGCGGAGGAGGCGCTGCAGCTGTGTCTTGCGCTCGAGAAGCGGGCGTGGCCGCAGGTCCTTGCCGTTTTCCGCCAGGAGGTCGAAGGCAAAGTAGACCAGGTTGGCGGTGCGCTTGCTGGCGATGGCGGATTGCAGGGCGGAAAAGGAGGGCGCGCCCTTCTCGTCGACGGCCGTCAGTTCGCCGTCGAGAATGCAATCCGGCAGCTTGTCGAGCCCTTTGAGGAGCGCCGGGAAGCGGCTGGTCCAGTCGTGGCCGTTGCGCGTCAGCAGTTTCGCCGTGCCGTTCGCGCGTTGCAGCTGCAGCCGGTAGCCGTCGAACTTGATTTCGTGAACCCAGGCATCGCCGTTGGGCGGCCGGTCGCGCAGGGTGCAGAGCTGCGGCGCGATGAAGCTTCTGGCCGGGCGGTTGTTCAATGCTGCGCCAGATCGGCCGGGCGCAACAGGCCGGCGACCCGTCCTTGGATGGCTGGATCAACCACCAGAGTGAATTCGGGAACGAGGCTGCGTTCGGCGAGCGACAGCATCAGGGTCGGAACGGCCTTGTGCGCCAGGTCTTCGAAGTCCTTGGCCCAGACCAGCGTGTATTCGGTCAGCGTCTGCTCGTGGCTTTCGGTGATGACGCCGAGGATGAGGAACTGAAAGCCGGTTTCGTGCCACTTGGCCATGCTCTGGCGCATGCCGGGGAAGCGCAGCTCGAAAGCTTGTGCGGTCTGCAGTCCGCGCGGTGAGCGGTCGATGACCATGGCGTGGAAGGCGATCGGAATCGGAGCGGCTTTCTTAAGGGAGAGATCAGCCGCCATAACACGCGGCGGCGCGGCAGGTCCAGGCGCTCGTAAGCTCGGGCGCTTGTGGAGCTCTATTGTCCGGGCTGGATCGGCGGCGCGTCGGCGGCGGTGGGAATCCGACTGGAGCCGATCTGCTGGCCGAGCGTGAAATGCAGCCACCAGCCGTTCTCGTTGAGCGAGTAGATCGGACGGTAGGAGACGGCATTCCCGGCCGGCACGATTCCGGCGATCTGGTTGTCGAGCAGGAACGGACGGTTGGCGACATAGACGACGAGCAACGCGTGGTAGCCGCCGCGCGCGAGATCTTCGACCGCCAGGATCCGGAGATTCTCCGCCGGAACGCCAAGCGCCCGGAGGGCCATGTATTTGGCGATGGCGAAATCCTCGCAGTCGCCGCTCTTCTGCATGAACTGGTAGGGCGTCGCCCAATAATCCCCGGTGCGCCAGTTCTCCGCGTCGGTGCGGTACGGCTTGCCGTTGATCGTGCGGTTGACTTCCTTGAGCTTGGTCGGGAGGTCGGCTGACCTGATACTGGCGATGAAAGCGCGCCACCGCGCGCAATCGGCCTCGCACGGCCCGTTGCGGAACGTGCGCATGACAGCGAGCCATTGTGGGAAAAGTCGCAGGTTTTGCGAAGCGAGCTCGTAGCTGTCGAACAGCCGAGGATAGCGGCGGACATCGGAGGAAGCGGCGGGCGTCGCGACCAGGCACAAGAAGCTGAGCGCTGCCCAGAAGAGGCAGTGTTTGAACCAGGCAGGTCTTACCGTTCGCGCCGCGATCGCGTGGCAGAATCCAGTCGGGCGTTCGGACGGGGCGCGCTCGTGTGCGCCGTGCAGGATCGTGGCCGTCATATGCGCGCCGATCTGCAGTCCGGGCCGCCGACGGTAGGTTCCGGTAAACTCCGGCGCCGGCGACGGACGCAGTATCGACCCTTGGTTGCAGCGACGGTGGTGACAAGGCGTCCGTGCCGCAAACAAAGCCGTGATTATTGGGTCAGCATTGCGCCAATTGCCTGGGATCGATGGTCTTGGATCGATCGCCTGCGTTCAATCGCCTGGGGGCGGTGGACGATCAGAGTGCCTGGTAGACGAAACTGCCGTCGGCGCGCCGGATGTGGATGACGCGATCGGCAAAAGTCTCAAGTTCGGTGATCTCGCGGCCGAGAGTCTTCGGCTCGTTGGTGCCGTCGGCGAAATCGGCGAGATCTTCAGCGTGAAACATCGGCTCATCCCTCTCCTCGCCGGTTTCATGCATCCACATGCGGACCTTGAGGCCGGCAAGGTCGCCGCGCGCGAGCTCGAGGATCGGTCGCGCCATCAGCGCGTCGTGAACGGCTTTGCGGCGGTCGATTTCGGCCGGATCGACGAAGAAGGGGCGCAGCGCTGCCAGCAGCTGGATCGCCGCCTTGTCGCCGGAGGTGTGCGCCGCAGTACGGGCGTAGGTATCGAGCGCCAGCCGAACCTTGGGTGCAACAGCGACAAGGTCAGGATGACAGACACAGATCGCGCGATGTTCGTTGCAGATCGGACAGGTGGCCATGTGGTGCTCCATCGTGTGAGGCGATTGGACGCCGGCGAGGTCGTTACTCCTCGCCGCCGTCCTTTGCCTCGTCGTCTTTTGGCTCATCGTCTTTCGGCCGGGGCCAGGTCCTGAGAATGTGGTTCAGGGCTTCGTCGCCGGCCTTGGTCCAGTCGAGCTTGCGCATGACCATGTCCCGGTTGCGGGAGCCACGCTCGACGAAATGTTTCTTGAGCGAAGCGCCGAGGCCAGCAAGAGTAGCCGGACGCTTGATATGATAGCCGCTCTCGTCATCGCCGCACATGACCAGGGCTTGCGACAGATCGAGCTTGGTCACGGCCGATTTGACGCCGATAGTCGAGATGCCGAGCCAGCGATTGCCTTCCATCGCATCCACGATCCGCTCCCGGATCACCGTCGGCTTGGCGTAAGTTCCGTGCAGGAACTTGGCATTGATCGTCGCGCGCTGCGCCTCGCTGCCGCGCGCCCAGAGGATTTCCGAGAGCTTGGCTTCGACGCAGATGATCTGGGTCTGAGTGCCATTCTCGTCCTTGGCTTCGAACGCGGTCACCGGCACCATGATCTTTGGCTCGGTCACATAGCCGCGGCTCGAGAGCGCCCGGGTCCGGACGACGAGGCCGGTCATCCAGGCATTGAAGGTCGGATCCGGCATCGGCTTCTTGTCGCCGACCAGCTCGAGTAGGGCCTTCTGATCCTGCATGAAGGCGATCAGGCCCTTGACGTCGGCGTAGTCAAGCGTGGTCGTCTTGGGTCGGGCTTCCAGCCAGGCCGTTCCGGCGAGACATTCCTTCAGCACGTGCTCGGACGGATCCTTCTCCGGCAGGACCGTCATGGCTGGCTCGCCCAGGCTCACGCCCTTGCGTCCGACCTTGACTTCGATCCGCGCGACCCAGGGGAATGGACCGGCGGTGTCGAAGGCTTCCTCGGCCTTCGGTGTCGCATAGGCATAGAGCTTGCCGGAGCCGGCGCTGATGAGGCGCAGCATGGAGCGGCCGTCGGCGGCGAGCGCCTTTTCAGCTTGCTCCGTGCGATCGCCTTCCAGGCCGAGCAGACGGTAGATCTGCTGGCCGATCTGGTTGAGCGCGTCCTTCCAGTCCTTGTCGCGTGGCGTAGGCACCTTGCGGCCGAAGCGGTTGGCGCGCCACAGGCGGATCGCTTCGTCGATCGCACCCTGAATGCGCTGATCGGTCGTTTCGTCCTTGGTCGCCTTGACCTTGCCGGCGATGCCTGCAGCATCGAGCGCCGCCCGCACCGCGGCGACGAACGGTGCTGCTTCCGCTTCTTCGATACGCAGGCGATTGCGTGCTGCGACAAAGAGGTCGAGATAGTTGGCGTATTGCTCACGCTGGCGGCGCGAATTGATGTAGTAATCGAGATCGGCCGCCTTCAGCGCATCGAGGCACAGAATACCTGGCTGCCAGTTGCTGGATCCCTTGAGTGCAGCCGTCACCGAGACGGTCATGTCGGCGTTCTTGCGTGCGACCTCGCGCCAGCCGCTGTAATGGCAGGCGACGGAGACGGTGAGGTCGGCGCCCTTCTTGCGCACGACGTCGAAGCCGATGCGTTCGTCCGGCGAATAGCGGAATTTCACCTTGTCGCCGTGTTTGTTGCGCTCCCACTCGGTGGCGCCGGGCGCCGACGCCGGATCCATGATGCGCTGCCACTGGCAGACGATGCGCGAGCCGGCCTGGACATGCTGGTTCGCCGCTTCGATATACTTGCTGTAATCCGGGCGGCCGTCGATCAGCGCGCCTTCATCGTCATAGATGAAGTTGAAATGCGTCTGCTGGAAATCCTGGCCGAGCCAGCTCGAGAAGCGGGCGCGATCGTAGAACACGCCGAACAGGCCGAGCCGGTCGTTGAGGCCCCAGAGCAGCACCAGCATGCGTTTGTAGAACAAAGCGACGTTGTCGTGATCCTCGCGGGCATCGGTATACATGAGGTCGTCGGTCTTGATTTCCTCAGCATCCATGCCGCGGAAAAAGCCGCTGCCCTTGCGGTATAGGGTCTCGACTTCCTCGGAAGTCGGGAACAGACGGATGGCCTTGTCGGTCGTCGCCTCCGAGAAGATCTGGTAGACATTGCCGCCGTTGCGCACCAGGAGGAAGGTGCGGCGGTTGGGTTCGTTTGCCATGTCGTTGGCGAGCGCGCGGGCGATCGCGTTGCGCGCGTCGTCTGGGCCGAAATATTCCTTGTCGTTGCGCCGGTAGCGCATGACGACCACCGAGCGCGGCATCGGCAGCAGCCGGTCGACCAGAGCTTGATCCTTGGCGAGCGTCTCGGCGAACTCTTCGAGGTCATTGTGGTCGGCGCCGCCGTCGGCGAGATAGACCGCCCACTCCTCGTCCATATAGAGCTTTCTCTGATAAAGACTGAGGGGTTCGGAGGACGGCGCGTCCTCGCCTTTGGTCAGTTGGCTCACGACGACGCCATCGCCGGTATAGAGGCCCAGCGTCTGGATGCCGGCATCGAGGTGCTTCACGTAGCGAATGGTGTCTTCGACCTGCGCCAGCGCGGCGGTCGCCTGCTCCTTGTGATAGAAGGCCAGCAGCTCGGTCGAGGCGGCGAGGTCCTCCACCTTCGTCTGCACCCACTTGGCGCGCTCCTGGCTGAGGGCGACGGAGCGCTCGGCGCCCTTGCGGATCTCGGCCGCGCGATCGGCGTTGGCGATCAGCGCGTTCATCGTCGGCATGGCGGCGTTCGGGTTGAGCTTCGGGAGATCCTTCGGACCTTCGATCAGCTCCTGCTGGACCTGCCGGATGCCAGCCTCGACGCCGGCGATCTCGGACGAGCGCACGGCGGCCGGATCCATTTCGCGCTCGAACAGCTGGAAGAACTCGTCGCGCAGGAAGCGGCGCTCTTCGATCTCCTTGGCTTCGGTCGGGTGCGGCGCGAGGATGATGGTGTGGAGCTCGCCGTCGACATGTCGGAGGCTGGTCACCAGCAGGGTGACGCCGGCGGCCAGCGCGTCGCGGCCGTCGCTGCGGGTCCGGCCGCCCTTGGAGGAACGGTGCGTCCAGTTCTTGCCCGGGATCTTCTTGATCGAGCGCCAATACTGACCGGCGGCGAGCTCGTCGATGCGGATCAGCCGCTCGGTTTCGGCCTTTCCGTCGATCGTGGTGGTGGCGATTTCGCGGGTCTTGGACATGCTGGCTCGCTGCGCTTTCGCGGGAAAAGAGGGCTACTAGAGATATTGGTTCGGAACCGGCGGTTGAGCGGCGAAAGCCGCGGTTTTCGCGGGTTTTCCTGCTGTTTCCTGACGTATTTCAGGCGCGCGCCGGCCCGCCCCTGGAGGGGGCCGCGCGTGCCGATGTTAAGAATTTCATCTTGTTTTGGTTGCCCGCGGCGTTGGCGGCGGTGTAGAGGTTGACATGCGGCGCCCCGTTTGACGGAGACAATCATGTTTCCCTTCGCAATAGGGCCACACCACAGCGGTTATCATTTAGACAGATGTGAAGAGATCGTTCTGATCGACGCCTGGCTGAAGATCAGGTCAAGGATTCCGGACGATGAGGTGTGGCATTTCGATTTTCAGGATCGCTTTTTCAGTACCGATAGCGGAGTCAGCGAGAAGGTTCTCGAGAGCATAGACCGGCATTTGAAGCGTCTCAGATTGAAGACGCTGAATTTCAGGATCAGCGGGCATACGCCCTACATGAAGATCCGCCGCCAAGAGAAAGTCGATGCGCGGCGCCATATTCAAGACGATCTGCAGACCCGTGCGAGCACGGAATCCGTTGTCGATGCCGCTCGGGTCGAATGCGGCAATGTCCCGCCACCCATATCGAAATCAGAGGCCGCAGACGATCCGGCCGTGGCGGCTCAGCGTCGGAAAGACGAAGCCCTCGAACGCGTGCGCCGGGAGCAGGAAGCCGAGGCCGCCAGAACCCGGCAGGCGGAACAGGTTGCGCAGGCCGCGGAAGCCGAAAGGGTGCGACAGGAACAGGAAGCAGCACGGGCGGCCGAGCTTGAGAGATTGTGTCAGGAAGAGGCGGCGCGTGCTGCCGAGCTCGTTCAGGCGCGAGCCTTGGTGGCGGCTGCCGATGCCGCGCTGACGCAAGGCAAGGCGAGTGAATCGCGGTTGTTCGGCGCCATCGAGGAGTTGCTGCTCGGCTTTGCCGGCAAGCTCGATCTCCTGCTGGCGCGCAGCAAGCTTGCGAATCTGCAGATCAACGAACTGGCATCTCGCATCGAGGCGGTCGATGGGCGCGTCGCCGCGGAGACCGAGCGGGTCCTCGAGGAGATGGCGAAGCTGGCGCCAAAGATGGTGCGGATCCAGCCTTATGTGTCTCCCGACGTCGATGATCAGCCCGACTACGAAAGCCACGGACATGCGAATGGCCGGAGTCACCTCAACGGTCACGGACATCCGCTGCATCATGGTCATGGCAACGGCCACGACCGAAACGGGCACGACCGGAATGGCCATGATCGCAACGGCCACGGAAATGGCCGGGATCACGTGATCTACTCGACGCCTGGCGGCTATGGCGGCGATCGCGGCTAGGCCGCGACCGCTTCTGGGCGTGGCAGGATCAGACTGATGGTTGAGCCGGCGCCGGGCCGGCTCAGGATGTCGAGGCGCCCGCCATGCGTGGCGATCAATTCCTTGACCAGCGGGAGGCCGAGCCCGGTGCCCTCTCGCGATCGCACGAACGGATTGTCGACCTGGCCGAACGGCTGCATCGCGATGTCGATGTCGACTTGACTCATGCCGATGCCGGTATCGACGACCGATGCCCAGATGCCTTCCGCATCCTCGCGCCAGGCGAGCCGCACTTCGCCGCCGGCGGGCGTATATTTGCAGGCGTTGGTCATGAGGTTGATCAGCATCTGCTTCATCAGGCGCACGTCGGCCAGGACCTTGAGGCCCTGCGGCACGGTCGGCGCCATCAGCTTCACGCCGTGTTCGTTGGCGATGCCCTTGATGAGATGCTGGCAGTCGGCGGTGAGAGCTGCCGCATCGACCAGTTCCTGCTTCAGGACCAGCTTGCCGGACTCGACCTTGGAGAGATCGAGAATGTCGTTGATGATGGCGAGCAGGTGAATGCCGCTCTTGTGGATGTCCTCGGTGTAGCCGAGGTAGCTCGGATTCTCGATCGGTCCCAGGGCCTGCAGCTTCATCATTTCCGAAAAGCCGATGATGGCGTTGAGCGGCGTGCGCAGCTCATGGCTCATCATGGTGAGGAAGCGCGATTTTGACTGGTTGACGTCCTTCAGCTCATCGGCGGTGCGCTGCAGCGAGCGCTCGAGGTTCTCCGCCAGCCACAGCATGCGGAACATCAGGAAGATGAAGATGGTGAGGACGCCGAGCTGCGCCACGACGACGGCGCCGTGCAGGGCGACGCGGCCGAGATTGGCGCCGTCCGGAAACACATAGACCGGCACCAGGTAGATGAGGATGAAATGGTGCAGCACGCCGAAGAAGCCGCTGACGGCGAGCGAGCGCCAGCACAGCATGGCGAGGCAGTGCGACCAGACCGCGAAGATCCACATGTGGCCGCCGTCAAGCTGCCAGGAGCCGAACGAGGAGAGCGCATAGATCGTGAGCAGCACGTTGACGAGAAGGCCGACGGCGAGCGAGTAGCGCGTCAAGAGTCCGGTCGGATCGCTGCGATAGGCGATGGTGGAGAGGAGCGAGAAGCCGCCGCCGATCGCGGCGATGGCGAGCAGCGAGACGTCGGCATAGTAGCCGACGATGAAGATGGGGAGGAGCGTCAGCCATTCCTCCCAGAGGAGGAACTTGGTGGCGACCTGTCGGAAGGCGATCACGCGCTTCGGAACTGCGCTGTCTTCGCGCAGGAGCGCGCCGATGCCGACCTTGGGTGCGGCGAGCGGAGCATGAGCATTCTGGGTGGCGATCAGTTCGGTGTCGCTTCGGGTCACGATGGTCCTCAGTAGAATTCTGTTGGAGCTGCGAGGCAGCCGATGGAGAGCAGGGCTTGGATCGAGAAGCCGCCGGCGTCCTGGCTGTCGGGCGATGGGGCGGCGAGGAAGCTGGTCAAGCCGAATGGCATGGCGGGCCCGGGCGCGATCGGTAGCCAGTCGCGCGCGACCAGCGCGCTGAAGGCTTCGCTTTCGTCGGTCCAGGGCGGAAAGATCAGGATCTGGGGCTTGGCGGCGTCCGGCAGGCTGGTGAGCGGCAGCAGCGCGAGGACCAGCATGGCGAAGACGCCGAGGCCCAGGAACGATGCGATCTTGAGGCGCGCGGGTGTGCGCGGCCGCGCCGGCTTCAGCCGGCGGGCTCTGCCCTCGATGTCATTCCAGATCGAATCCACGAAGCTCGGCATATCCAAACACTTGTCAGGCGCCGCTGGTTGAACGGCATTTGAGAAATGTTGGTTCGCGGCAGACAGAAGGGTCGGTGGCGCCAGCGTCGGTACGCCGCAGGCAAGGGTCTGACGCGGTGAGGGAATTCAATCCTTTTTGGCGCGCCGGCTCTGGGAGCGTGTGGGTTTCGGGAGCGGGGTGGCGAGGCGGACTTTGGAGAAATCGACGGCGCCGAACAGGGCGTTACGGCGGGAGAGTGCGCGCGGACTGACACGACCGGCAGCCAGGTCGGCAGCATCGCGGGCTCGGGCGCGCTGCTTCTCGGCGGCGCGTTTCTTGGGATCGAATCGCGGGGATTCGAAGTTTGGAGGGTCGATTTTCATCCGCGGCGCTCGCAGGCAGACAGCAGGCGCCGCGATTCTTCCCGGAAAATCCGCGCGTGGGCTGCGAAATCCGGTCCCAGCGCTCCGGAGGCGCGGGCGAGCTCCAAATTGAGCTGGGTGACCATCTGTGCGGTCTTGATGGCGGCATCGACCTGGCAGGAGGCCTTGCGGCCGGCGGCGCGCTGCAGATCGTAGGCGATCCGCTCGGCTTCGAAGCCGGATTCGATCAGGATCGTGGTCGCGTCATCGGCTTCGGCGACGCTGCCGAGAATTTGGATGGTTTCGAGCGCGGCGGCGGCGCGGTCGATGGCGCCAGCCAGGCGCTCGGTCGCCGGCGGAATCGGCGCCGCACCCTTGGTCTGCGTGTTGAGCGACCATCCGATGACGAGGGCAAGCGCCAGGACCGCGATCCAGCTTGGCGTGCGGTGCCGGCGAAGGCGGGACGCGAAACCGCGCGCAGCGGGCGAGCGGGCGGCGCGTGCCAGCCAGTCGAGTCGTCTGGCAAACAGCCGCACGAGCCTGACATGGGGCGCTTCGCCGCCGAAGGCGGATCTGGAGGCTATCATCGTCGTTGCATAAAAACTCTGTCGCATTGTCGAAAATCCAGATAGCGCCCGTTTAGCCGAGCCAGCGGCCTCGAGAGTGGAATGTTTGGTCGAGCGCGGGAAATCGACGGCGCGCAGCGAACTTCGTTCTCGCGGCGTTCCAATATTCCTTGCTGAACCGACGAGGATATTGGGACGGAAGGCGTGTTCGTATCCGAGATACACTGTGACCGGCGACGCATGATCCGGCGCCTGGCTTGCTGGGCGGCGCTGGCGGCCATTGTCGGCTGCAAGTCCGAACCCAAGAACGATGTGCCGCCGCCGGATCCGGTCGCCGAGCAATACCGTCAGCTCGAGAAGCTGACCGTCGATGCGAAGCTGCAGGAACTGTCCGAGAAGCTGACGGATCTGGTGGCCGAACCTGGTGGCTTCGACCTCGAACGCCGCAACCAGAATGGGATGCGGCTGCTCGATCTCGCCGCGTCGCGCAACCAGCCACTCGCGGCCGCGGCGATCGTCGTCGCCGGCTCGAACATCTGGGCGGTCGACAAGAACGGCGACAGCGTGATGCATTTCGCGGCGCGCGCCAATGCGGCCGCGGCGATCGCAGAGCTGAAGCGCTTCGTTCCCAATCTGAAGAAGCGCAACAAGAAGGGACAGACGCCGGCGGACCTGGCGCAGTCCTACAATTTCTTCGACTGCGCCGTGCTGCTGCAGCGGCTCTAGCGTTATCCCGGCGAGGCGACGCGCTGAAGTCTGGCGAAGGCCGCCTTGATCATGATTGTGCTGATCGGCTCGGTCCGCTCCCGCCGCATCCCCAGTTGCATCCAGGCAATGAGACCCGCTTCGAGCACGCCCTGGCGCGCCTGGTTGGCCGTCGGACAGGCGAGCGGCCGTCCGTAGCTGACGGTCACGGACCGGAACAGACGGTTGGGCAGCTTCCAGAAGCAGGTTCCGCCGCTGAAGCTGAAGACCGATCCGAAGATGCCGCCGAGATGAACCGGGATGACCGGAATGGTCGGATCGCCGGCGATGATCCACTCGAGGCCGCGGCGAAAATCCTTCAGCTCGCCGCAGCGGCTGATATTGCCTTCCGCGAAGATGCAGACGAGGTTGCCTTGTCGCAGCTCTTCCTGAGCGCGCTGCACGGCCGCCGAACTGTCCTTGCCGCCGATCGGGATCGCGCGCACGAAGCGCAGGAATCCGCCGAGCGGACCGTGGAAGAAAGGCTCCCAGGCCAGGAAGCGCACGTATCGACCGGTGCTGGCGCCGATCAGCAGCCAGTCGACGAAGGAAACGTGGTTGCTGACGAGAAGGGCCGGGCCGTGTTCCGGCAGGTGGCCGATCACACGGATGCGGTAGAGGAGGCGGGCAAGGAGGCAAAGCAGCAGGCGGACTGCGGCGAGAGGAAATCCAAGACGGTCTTCAGCAGATCTCTGCATCATGGGCAACCCTCAAGGTGTCGGTGTACCAGATGGTTGCGCGGCGTCGCGCGCGCCAAACCGGCGCGGCGCCGCGCAGCTCCTGCCCATGACCCCCGCAAAGAAAAACGGCCGCCAAAGTGTCTGGCGGCCGTCGAGGTGATCTCGCTTCTGGGGGTCCTTAGATCACCAGCGCGCTCTGCTTCATCCGCTGATCGGGCGCGGAGAGGGTCTTCTTCGGCTCTTCGAGCGTGTGCGGGCCGTAGGTCTTGATGCGATCGCCGACCATGTTGATCTCGATCTTGTCCCAGACCGGGCCGAGCTTGGCGACGCCCTGAGCGAGGGCGTTGACGTCGACCACCGCCATGCGGTGACCGTCGCGCAGGCTCTGAACCGGCTTGGCGTCGACCAGGCGGCCGTGGACCGTCGGCAGGTTCGGGTGAACGATGCTGACGCCCTCGCCGTTCTTCACCATGGTCGGGAACTCGACGGCCTTGGAGCCGGCGGCGTTCCACACCTGGATCAGACGCAGCGCGTCGGACTTGTCGAGCATGACCGTCGACTTGAGGTCGGCCATGCGGGCTTCGCGCTGCGCGATCATGCGGGCGCTGGCCGCTTCACGGGCGGTCTCGAGGCTGACGATGTAGGCGTCGGACACCTCACGCAGCGCCTCGGCGGCGACGCGGGTCGGAGCGACGATCGGGCGGCCTTCCAGACGGACCAGGAAGGACATGAACTCGCGATTCGGCTCGCCCTTCTCGGTCTTCATCATCTTGACCAGCGCGGTCTTGATGCGGCGCTTCTCGCCGTCGGTGTCGGCGCGGTTGGAGCCGTTGAGATCGAGGTCCTTCGCCCAATCCTTCTTCATGTAGGGCTTCTCGGACGACTTCTTCGGCGCGCGCGGCATCGGGAAGGCGTGGCCGTCGACCTTGGCGTCCATGAAGTAGGGCGCGATCGCGGACTTGGTCTTCTCGGCCAGCACGTTGTAGTCGGCCCAGCCCATTTCCTGCTTCGGCGTCAGGATCGCGTTGATGGCGCGGTCTTCCATCAGCGAGGCCTTGGTCTTGCCGTCGCGGCCGCCCATGCCCATGCCCATCGCTTCCTGGATGGAAGCGTAACCGGCCGGATCGACGCCGACGGTGAGCGCGGTCAGGGTCGGAGCACCGGCGCGGCCGGCCATCGCGGCCACCGCGAGCTGAGCGCCGCGGGCACCCATGTGCTCGTGCGCCTTGATCAGGCGGGACATCAGGTTGCCCGGCAGAGCGGCGATGAAGTTGTGCTTGGTGATCTTGCCGTTCTTGGCGCGATCCTTCCAGCCTTCCCACATCGTCTGACCGATGATCTTGGTTTCGCCGGTCTCGGCCTTCAGCGGATCCTGGACCTTGGACTCGTCGTCCATGGAGTGGCCGTCGGTGCCGCCGAAGCTGAGGCCCTTGTCCTCTTCCTCGACCTTGGCTTCGTTGGTGACGTAGTCGTCCTGCGCGACGACCGCCTTCATGGCGTCGGTCGCGGCGCCGAGGAAGCCTTCGAGCGCCTGAGCGCCTTCGCGGCTGAGGCCGATCGCGTCGGCGCGGCCGCCGGCGATGCCGGCGAGGATGGCGCGCGCCGAAGTCTCGGTCTCGATGCGGCGAGCCGCATCGACCGCGCCGGAGGCGAGGCTGACCGGGAAGGCCGCGTCGGAGTAGGACTGCGGGTGCTGATAGGCCTTGTCGACGATCTTGTCGACCTGCTCGATCAGCTGCATGAACAGCTCGGCTTCGCCCTTGGAGAGCGGCATGGAGCCGCCGTTGACGCCGAGCAGGCCCTCGGCACGGCCGAACTCGATGTCCTCGAGGCGGGAGAGATCGATACCCTCGGAGAGGATCACGACCACTTCGCCGCGGGACGAGTTGCCGGCTTCGAGCGCCTGGTGGAAGCGGGCGACCGCTTCGACGTCGCTCTTGGCGTCGACCGAAGTCCACTGCAGGAGCTCGGAGAACTTGTCCGGGTCCTCGCTGGCGAGGATGTCGGCGGAACGGCGCGCAACCGCGTCGCTGTCGCTCGTCTGGATACCCTCGAGGCGCTCCTTGGTGATGAAGGCGAAGTCGAACCCATGCTTGCCGGTCACGATCTCCTTGTTGACCGCGTCGAGCGCGTCGGCGACGTTGGTCGCCTTCACGGCGTCGGCGAGCTGACGGTAGGAGACGTTGACGAGCTGCGCTTCCATCGAGTTGACGAAGTGCGTGGCGGAGGCGAGCGCGACGTTGTTCAGGCTGTCGCCGGCGATCTTGGTGAGCTCGGCGCTGGCGCCGATGATGGCCAGGATCTGGTCGTCGGTGCCGCGCTGGACGAACTTGCCGGTATCCTTGTGGCGGTAGACCTGGTCGGCGATCGAGATGTCGCGACCCTCGGATTCCTTGGGCAGCAGGTAGCCGGCGTCGCTGACCGCGGCTTCGATTGCGGTCTTGGCGGCTTCGGCTTCGTCGCTGGTGAAGGTCAGGCGGCCGTGCGAGGCTTCGAGGAAGGCGAGCGTGCCGCGGACGGCTTCGGCCGTGGTCTCGCGCTCGATCTGATCGGCCTGACGGGCCGGATCCATCCAGGCGACGGCCGGGATCGGGAAGCCGAGCGTGTCGATGGCGCTCTCGAGGGCGCGGGCTTCGGCCAGGCCCTTCACGTCGCCGGTGTCTTCGGCGGCGACGATCAGGCGGCCGTCATGAGCGAAACGCACCAGGGCGGTCTGCGCGGCGTTGAGGGCGGGCTCGAGCGCGGAAACGCGGGAGCCGTTGAAGGGGCGGGCGGCGTCGAGGGAGAGCTTCAGGTCCTCGACCGCGGCGCGCAGGTGCTCGGCATCGCCGCCCTTGAGGGCGTGGACGTCGTCACCGATCGCGGCCTGGAAGGCATCGGCCGCGGCAGCGGCTTCGGCCATCGCGTCGCGCAGCGACTTGTTGGTCTCGTGCGCGGTGTCGGCGATCGTCTGCATCCAGGAGGCTTCGGACGCGAGCGCGGCTTCGCCGGTGGTGGCGAAATAGGCGGCACGGGAGAAGAAGGCCATGTCCTGCGGACCGAAGTTCGCGGCCAGCGCCGGCAGCTCGTCGGAAGCGGCCATCACGCGCATCGCCTTGGCGGCCAGGGCGCCGACTTCGTCCTGAGACAGCCAGTCGTGGCTCTTGGCGCGCTCCTTGGCTTCGTCGCGGAACTTGGTCGGGACGGAATTCTTGAAGACGCCGAGGAGGGTGTCCATGGTGGACACGAACTCGTCGCCGAGAACCGAGAAGGTGCCGGGACCGTTGATGGCCCAGGACACGGCGAGCGAACGAGCGGCTTCATACTGGTTGGTCATCTTGTCTTCTCCTATGGGCTCCGGAACTCCGGAGCAAAAAGCTCGAACCTTCGCGCGTCGTCCCCGTTTGCAATGTGACGGGGCACATGACCGTGGCGGTCCTCACATCATGGATATGTTCCTGGGCAGCGCCGTTCGCCACGGCACCGCCCAGGTTCATTTCCATTAGGCCAGTTCGCGATCGGCCGACTTCTTGGCTTCCTGCTTGGCGGCCGGCTTGACGCCGACGCGCTGAGCGATACGCAGGGCGGCGCCCGCCAGTTCCTTGCCGGTCTTGCCGCAGACCTGCTCGTCGGCATACTGGCCGGTGAGCTTCACCTTGGCCGTGCCGGCCGGCAGGTTGTGGAAGAGGTCGGCGATCTGACGGCCCGGCTTGGTGTAGAGCGCGACGTGACGCTCGACCGCCGGGGTGAACTGACGCTCGTCCGGAACCGACACGGCGATCATGCCCTTGCCGGCTTCGATGGCGGCGCCGATCATGGCCGAGGAGGTCGTGTCGCCCTTGGTGTAGGTGACGCAGACCGCATCGGACGCCTTGGCGGCCAGACGGGCGATCTCGCGGCGGCTCTCGCGGGTCGCGGCCGTGCGGTAGCCGACCACCATCTTGGTCTGGTGGCGGTAGGCGAGGTTCTTGTCGACCGGCGGCTGCGCGGACACGACGAAGCCACCGGCTTCGACCAGCGCCTTGCGGGCGGCCAGAACCGGCGCCTTGGCGCGCTCGGCTTCGGCCTGGCTGGCCTTGGTCTTCAGCGTCTGGACGGCGTCGAGGCCGGCCTTCTCGCTGCGCTCGACGAACAGCTTCTGCGCCGACTTCTTGGCGCCGTCGTGGCTGGTCTCGAACAGCTCGTAGAGGTCCTTCTTGTCGAGCTTCTTGGACTCGATGGTCCAGGTGGAGACCGGACCGCGCGCGCTGCGCTCGGCCGACCACTGGAGGACCGGCGTCTGCACGTCGGCATGGCCATGGCCGGAAGCGAGCCACAGCACCGGCGACTTGCCGGCGAAGCCCGGCTGGCCGGCATTCTCGATCTGAGCGATCGCGACACCTTCGGCGTCAACCAGCTGCGCCATCGCGTGACCGCGGCGGGCGAGGTAGTTGGGAACGCCGTCGTCGCCGGCCATCAGGACATGCGCCTTGGCATTGCCGAGGGTGTGCGGATCCTTGGCCTGGACGTAGAGCACCGCCGGAGCGTTGAGGTCGCCCTTGAGGTTGCCCGGGAAGTTCTCGGGGCCGACGATGGCGACGCCGTTGTTCGAGCAATCCAGCTTGATGCGATCCCAGGCCTTGCCGGCGGAACCGATCGTGTAGCTGTTCTTCATGCCCTCGATCGCGCCGGACGGCAGCTTGAACTCGCCATACAGCGTCTCGCGGCCATCCTCGTTGCGGGCGATCGCGAGGATCTCGCCGACCGTCTTGCGGGAGTTGGCGAGCGCGTCAACCTCGACGCGGCCCATCTTCGGCAGCAGCGAGAGGAACAGGCGGCCTTCCGGAGAAGAAGCCTGGATCGGCATGAACCGGTTGATCTCGGAGAGGTGTTCCTCGACCTTGCGGGACGGGTGGATCTTGTCGGCGTCCTCGCCCAGGGTGAACTGGGAAACTTCGTTGCCGGCGGCATCGAAGGCGACGGCCAGCGTGCCGCGCTGGAAAGCGATGGCGGCGGCGTTGAGGACGACCGCGTTCTCGTTCTCGTCGTTGCTGAGGAAGACGGCCAGACGGTCGGCCTTCCAGGCGACGTTGTTGTTGATCTGGATGTCCTTGGCGCCCTTCTTGGCGGGCTCGGACACGGCCTTGACGTCCTTGCGGGACTTCAGCTGCTTCCAGAGCTCCTGCGACGCGCCGACGAAGAACTCACGCTTGTCGGAGGCCATGAAGTCGACCGCGGCGCGCTCGGCGCCCGGCGCCACGACCACGCCGATGACGGCTTCCTTGGCGGCACCCGGGCGGGTGGCGCGCAGCAGCTCGCCGACTTCGGCGACCGGCGGCAGGTTGTCGAGCTTGTAGCGGAGCGGACGCGCGTCATTGGGGGTGAGGCCGTCGGTGACGTGCTTCATCGCGAGGTCGATCCAGGCGCGGACGATGCGGGCTTCGCCCTCGGTCTGCGCAACGACCAGGAAGCGGTCGGAGAAGCCGCCCTTGTCGAGCTGGCCCTGACGCTTCTCGCCGGAGAGGCGGTCGGCGGTCTCGCGCGCGGCCTGCCAGCCCACCGACGCCAGCTCGTTGAGCAGCTTGGCAGTGGAAGCGTCCATGAGGGACATCGTCTCGGCGTAGCGGTACCACATGGAGTGGACGCGCTGAGACTCGGTCATGTTCTTGGTGGCGCGGGGATTGCCGAAGGCGCGGGCGGCGCTGACCTGGATGCGCGCAACGTCTTCGCGCGCCGTCAGGGCGGACTGATCGCGATCGCCGGACTCTTCCCGGAAATCGTATTCGCCCATCGCGACGTCGCCGACGGTGTAGTCACCGCCGAAACGCACGTTCTGGACATCTTCATAGGTGGCGACGCGCTTGCCGATCTCGGCGTCGTTGAAAATAGCGCCGTCGACGAAGGCCTTGTTGGTGCTCATCTCGCTCTCCCAAGTCACCCGGCAACGGGCCGGGGATGTATGGTTCAAAAAAGAGGCCAGGGTCGCACGCTGTCGCAGCCAGGGGTTCTGTGTGCCGCCGCGTGCCCGCATCCTCATCAGTTGATCTAGCTGCCGATTCAGCGCTTTGCCCGTTCGCACGGCAAAAAAGTGAAAAATCGTCGTACGATGAAGGGCTTTGGGATTCGATCTGAGCGCGTGGCGCGGGGTTTTTCCGCGCTGCGGCCAGGGTCCGGCGTGCGTGGCAGTTTTCTTCAGGATACGAGCCGGAGAACCCGGCGGCCCGCCGCAACACCGCTATATGGAAGAAGGTCGGAATGTGCGCGTCAGCGCCAATGGAAGGACAATGCTCATGAAGTCCAGTCTGGGATTCACCGGACGTCAGCGCGCCTCGCTCCTGGTGAGCACGGCGATCGTTGTGCTGCTGGGATCCGGTGCTGCCGCTGCTGGTGGTCCGCCGGCGTTGCCGGGCTCCGCGCTCCAGGGGATTCAAACCGGTGAGCCGGCAGCGCCGACCGTTGCCGCACCCGAAGTCGCCGCGCCCCAAGCTGCAACGCCGGCGGAAGCTGCACCGGTGGCAGAACCTGTCCAGCCCGAAACCACCGAAACCCAGCCTGCCGCTCAGGTTCCGGCGGAGCGCGCCGCCGCCGACGATGAGAGCGCCCGGCTCGCGTCCGAAGTGCCGACCGAGGATGTCGCCATTCCGGCGGCCGAGTGGTTGAACCAGGAAGTCGGCACCATTGCCACCCGTCCGGTCGACGAGACTGCCGCCCAGGCTGAACCGATTGTGGCCGAACCAATCGCAGCTGAGCCGACCTCGGCCGAGCTGGAGACGTCAGAGACGACCGAGCCGGTCCGCGAGATCACCACGACGGTGATCAACGCGACGCCTCAGGATGATGCGCAGGCTGCAGCCGAGCAGGTTTCGGAGCCGGCTCAGCCGGCCGCTGCTCCGGTCATCGTCCAGCAGGCGGCGCCTGAACAGGCCGCGCCGATCGTGCGCGTCGAATCGCCGAAGATCGTCACCATCGAAGCCGACTATCGCAGCCCGGAAGACCGCAAGGCCGCCGAAGCTTTCGAGATGAAGGGTCCGGCCGCGCTCGAGCAGGATGCTGCCGGCGGCAAGTTCGCCCTGGTCTGGATCGATGGTTCGCAGCGCTCCGGTGACACCTTCGTCAAGTTCTGGAAGCCCTCCCGCCAGTTCTTCGAGAGCGGCAAGGAATGCCTCACCTGGGCGCGCGACGAAGCGGCCGCTGGCCGCGCGATCTCGCCCGAGGGCATCCAGCCGGGCCGCCAGGCCCTGGAAGCCGGCTGCTTCGCGCGCGATGGAAGCCGCGAATACTGGGTGTGGCGCCAGGCCTCCGGCGCCTTCACCAAGACGCAGCTGAGCGAGACGCAGTTCGCGCTGTTCGAGGAAGTCGCCCGTCAGTGGAGCGTTTCCTCGAAGGTCGCCTACGGCGAATTCCCGGTTGCTCCCTATGCGGGACAATAACGCCTACGTTCTGAACGGGTTTTCTCCCGCCATCATGAAGCTGCTGGCGGATTCGTTCTGCCGCCACAGCATCGATCTCACCACGCTCTCCTACCGCCTGCGCCTGATGGCGCCGGAGATGGCGCGGAGCGAAGCTCAAGCGCGGGATCTGGCCGCCCTCTGCATGTTCGTCGACACCTTGTCCGAACGGGTCGCGACCGACGCGCTCCGCGCGTTGACGGAAGCCCGCAAGCTAGGCTCCATGGGCGCTGCCGTCACGGTCTGCAAATGCGGCCGCGGCATCGAGAGCGGCGATTGCCCGACCGGCGGCCGCTGCTACCGTGGCCTCGAGATCAGCCTTCACGCCTGACTTTTTTCTCGTCGTTTGCACGCTTGACCGAGCGGCCACGTATTCTTCAGGAACAACCTTGGGGGATAGGATGATGGCGTGGCTACCTTATGGCGCGGTTGGCGTTGGATTGGTCGGCTTCTGGCTGGCCGGGTGCGATACGGGCTGGCCGCAAGACTTCCGCGACCTGGTGATGGTGCTGAGCCTGGGGTTGACCGGCGTCGGATTTCTGGCCGGACTCTCCGGCCTGGCGGCGGGTGCGGCGCGGGCGCTCGGGCACCGGCGGTTCAGCCGAGGACCTTGCGCATCTGGCCGCAGGCCATCTGGCGGCCGGACCCGAGGGTGTGAAGTCCCAGCCGCATCAGCCCGTAGCCGCATTCCTGATAGAAGGGGATGGCGTTGATCGAGGCGTCGAGCTCGAGGTAGTCAAGACCGAAGTCGATCGCGGCTGCTTCGAGTCCGCGGACGATGGCGGTGCCGACGCCGTAGCGCCCGGCGCGCGGCGCCACGTAGCAGGCGCGCAGTTCATTCTTGGCTGCGACCAGCGAGCCAATTCCGGCAGGCTGGCCTTTCCATTCGGCGATTAGGCGATATTCGTTTTCTGCGTTGGCCTCGACCTTGGCGATTGCGTCCGCTGTGATGGGCAATGGCGCCCACTCGGCGATCAGGAGCTCACCGTAGACATCACGGGGTACGTTGTGGACGGCGGCCCGGTGGATATCGAGGAAGATCCGCGCGTCGGCGCTGGTCATCGGCCGGATGGTGATGGACATGGGATCTCTTGTGGGACGGGAACTGGCGCCGTTCGGCGGCGCCGTCTATCCTAGAACAGGCCGACGGCCATCTGAAGGACGACCGCGTCGTCGCGGTTGCGGTCGATCAGGATCCGCTTGTCGGCGCTGCGCGGCACCGGGATCTGGAACTGGTTGCACACCACGACGAGCGCGTTGATGACGTCGAGCTCCTCGAAGCGCCTGATCTCGCCCGACTTGTTCTCAGGAATCACCTCGACGATGATCTTTGGCATCATCGAGATCTTGAGCGTCGCGTCCTTGCCGGCTTCGCCGACCAATGCTTCGGCGAGGTCGTATTTGGTGAACACAACGCGGCGGAATTCCCTGGGGCGGTTCATGTCGTAAACCCTCTATCACGTCCGATTGGACTGATATTGGGTCATTCGGAGGGGCTAGAACCTGATCCGAACCGAATTCTTTTGCCTTAAATACCTGCGTTTTAGAGCCAGAAGCACTGGGCTCCGGAAGCGTCACGCCGCGCTGATGCCGCCGCCCTGTTCGCGGCGCTGGAGGGATTCGCGGGTCTTCTCGTCCGGGCCTTCGCGCAGCAGGCGCCACTTGCCGTCGTCCTTGAGGACCATGGCCTTGCGCGCCTCGCCGACGAGGCAGCGGGTGCCGACCGCAACGTCGGTGGGCAGGTCGCTCTCCTCCTCGACCCGAATGGCCGTGCGGAGATGCGGCGGATAGTGCATCTCGACGTAGCGCCACAGGCGCCGCGGCACATACTGCTTCCACTCGGAATCGCGGTTCTCGATGAGGAAGCGCACATCGCGGCCGGAGAACTTGTAGTCGGAGCGATCGACGATGTGCAGACGACGCCGGGTCTCGCGCGACACGTGCACCGTCGCCAGACCTTCCTGGTGCTTTGGATCGGTAAGTGCCGCGAAATGGCTGGTGTAGTAGCGGGCGTCGACGCCGGAGCCGGTGAAATAGTCGGTCGGATCCGGCGCGCCGGTCGCCTTCACCTGCTTCAGGACATAATCGATCCAGTCGCTGGTCTCGAGGCCGGCATCGATGTCGCGCAGCGGCAGGAAGCGGAAGGTGTCGCCGAACACGCCCTGCACCATTTCCTTCTTCTGCTCGAAGGTGAAGGGATGGCCGACCATGCCGAACTTCTGCGATGAGCCGAGCGCCACGATGCCCTCATCGCAGGTCGCCGCCAGCTGCGCCAGCAGGCGGACATGCCCCCAGTGCAGGGTCTGGAAATCGGCGACGACGAGGCCGACGCGGCCGCTTTGCGTGTCGGGATGGGGCTTGTAGCTCTTGGTGCGTGCCATGATGAAACCTGTCTGTTAGACGACCAGCTTGCGATCGCCGAAGCCGTGGCGGCCGAAGACGCTGAGGTAGCGTTCGATCTCGGCCGGCGCGCCGGTCGCCTTTTGAATGTTGTCGGAGAGCTTGACCGCGCTGCGGCCGGCGGCTTTCGCCACCTTGCAGACGATCGAGATCGGATCGAGATCATGACCGCCGTTGGGCAGGCAGCCGCGGAAGTCGTTGGCGAAGGTGGTGCCCCAGCCGAAGCCGATCCGCGCCGTGTCGTTGTAGGCGTGGTGAAGCTCTTCGATCGGACCGACATCGAGGCCGTCGGCGAAGATGATCAGCTTTTCCGCCGGATTCTGGCCCCGCTCGCTCCACCAGTCGATGAGCTCGGCGGCGCCTTCGAACGGATCCTTGCTGTCGATCCGGGCGCCGGTCCAGCCGGCGGCCCAGTCCGGGGCCCGTTCCAGGAAGCCGGTGGTGCCGAAGGTGTCCGGCAGCATGATGCGCAGCGCGCCGTCATAGAGCTCCTGCCAGTCCTCGAGGACCCGGTACGGGCTTGCCGCCAGCTCCTGGTTGCCGTCCGCCATCGCGGCATAGACCATCGGCAGCTCATGGGCGTTGGTGCCCTTGGCTTCGAGACCCAGCTGCATCGCGAAATAGGCGTTCGAGGTGCCGGTGAATTTCGCACCGAGCGCATCGGCCGCGGCCTGGATCGCCCATTGCTGCCACAGGTGGCCGTGGCGGCGTCGGGTGGCGAAGTCCGTCAAGTTGAGGTTCTCGAGCTGGTTCAGCCGCTGCAGCTTGTCCCACAGCTTGGCCTTGGCCCTGGCGTAGATCACGTCCAGCTCGAGGCGGCTGAACTGCTTCAGCGCGACGCGGCTCCGCAGTTCGTTGATGATGGTGAGGGCGTGGATTTCCCACGGCGAGACGTTGGCCCAGCCATCGGCGAACTCGAGCTTGTACTGGCCGTCCAGGCGCTCGAGGCTGTACTCGGGCAGCTGGTAGGATGCCAGCCATTGGATGAACTCGGGCTCGAATATGCCCTTGCGGCCATAGAAGGTATTGCCCTGCAGCCAGATCAGTTCGTTGCGGCTGAAGCGCACCGTGCGGGCGTGATCCAGCTGCTCCTTCAGCATCGGGTAGGGAATGTCGTCGGCCAGGCGCACCGACTTGGTGCGGTTGGTGACGGCGAAGGTCACCGGCACGTCCTTGTGCTTCTGCCAGATCAGTTGAAGCATCAGGAACTTGTAGAAGTCGGTGTCGAGCAGCGAGCGGACGATCGGATCCACGTGGAAGCTGTGATTGTAGGCCCGGGTTGCGAAGTCGGTGAAATACATGATTGCTTCTCGAGTGTTCTTGGGCGCCGTCAGAAGCCGGCGCGGTTGGTGATCGGATAGCGCCAGCCCTTGCCGAACGAGCGCGACGTCAGCTTCACGCCCGGAGGAGATTGACGGCGCTTATACTCCGCATTCTTGACGAGGCCGGCGATCTTCCTGACGTACGCGAGATCGACCGTGCGGCCCATCTGCTTGGTGACCCGCTGGCGGACTTCTTCGACGTCGAGCATGTTCTCGATCAGCAGCTTCAGAACTGCATCGAGCAGCTCGTAGGAACCCAGCGCCTTCTCGTCGGTCTGGTTGTCCTTGAGCTCGGCCGTCGGCGGGCGCGTGATGATGCGCTCCGGGATCGGGTTCTCGTTGCCCAGCATCCACTCGCGGCGGTTGGCGTTGCGCCAGCGGCAGAGCTCGAAGGCGGTGGTCTTGTAGAGGTCTTTGATCGGATTGTAGCCGCCGCACATATCTCCGTAGAGCGTCGCATAGCCGACCGACATTTCCGACTTGTTGCCGGTCGAGAGCACCAGGCCGCCCATGGCGTTGGTGATGCCCATCAGGAGGGCGCCGCGGATGCGCGGCTGGAAATTCTCGGACGCGACGCTGCGCGCTTCGGCATTGGTCGGCCGATCGAACGGGCGCGTCGCTTCGACCGCCTGCAGCAGGCCTTCCATGGCCTTGAAAGCAGTGTCGATCGAGGCGCTGCCGCGGCGGCAGTCGATGCGGCGCATCAGCTGATCGGCGAGCTCGAGGCTCTCCTTGCTGGTATATTGCGTCGGCATCATGAGGCCGTAGACGCGGCTGGGACCAAGCGCATCGGCCGCCATGGCGGCGACCAGCGCGCTGTCGAGGCCGCCCGAAACGCCGATCACGACGTGCGGGAAGCCGTTCTTGTCGACATAGTCGCGGAGGCCCATGACGCAGGCCTGGTAGATCGATTCCAGGCGATCCGGATAGGGATGGATCGCGACGTAAGGTTTCGGCACCGCGACTTCGATGCCGTTATAGGTCTTGGTGAGCTGGATGCGCATCACTTCTTCCGAGAAGGCGCGCATCTGCGCCACGACGTTGCCCTGTCGGTCGAGCACGAAGGAGCCGCCGTCGAACACCAGCTCGTCCTGGCCGCCGGTCATGTTGAGATAGATGAGGGGCTTGCCGGACTGACGGACGCGCTCGCGGGCGTGCGCCAGGCGGACGTTCATCTTGTCGATCTCGAAAGGCGAACCGTTGATCCAGAGGGTGAAGTCGACCAGCTCGTCGATCAGGGCGCGGGTCACGCGGCCATGCCACATGTCCTCGCAGATGCCGGCGCCCATGCGCCATTCGCCGATGGTGAGCGGCTTGGGGCTGGAGCCCTGGTCGAAGGTGCGGCGCTCGTCGAACACGTCGGAGTTCGGCAGCTCGTTCTTGACGATGGTGCGGATGGCGCCGTCCGGCGTGATCAGGTGCGCGGCGTTGAAGGGGAGGTCGGTGCCGGCGATCGGCGCGCCGATAAGGACGGCGGGGCCATCGAGCTCGGCGATGAATTTGGCGAATGTCTCGACCTGCTGGCGCGCCTGCGACAGGAATCCGGGGCGCAGCACGAGGTCTTCGAGCGAATAGCCGGTGACGAAGCATTCCGGGAATGCGATGAGATCGGCATCCTTGTTGGCGATGCAGGTCTCGCGCGCGAAATCCATGTTGCGGTCGAAATCGCCGACAGTCGGATTGGCTTGCACGAGAGCGATGGTGAGCGGGCGCGCGGCGCCGTTCTGGGTGGTCATCTGATCCTCTTCTCACCCCCTCAGTGGGGGATGGCGTTGGCAGCGCCGTCCGCAACCCCGTATTCAGGATCCGATCCGTGCGCCGGTACTCATGATATTGTTCCGTTTGGGTCGCGTGGCCGGGTCTTATAGGCCACGAGTTCGATTAATTTTCAGAAAACCCTGGAATTCTAAAGTCATGCTTGATGTTACAAGGCGCTTCAGGGGGTTCGTTGCCTCGGGTGCGAACCCCCTGAAACGACTTGCTCTGCCTGTAACGGCATCATGGTCCGCTGGGAGCCATATGGGGTCGCGGAGGGAAACATCATGCGCTATTCACGGCTCGTCGGATTTACCGCAGCGGCGCTTGCCGTTGCTATTTGTGGCTGGGGCATCCACCGGCATCTCGAGGAAGATCGGAAAGCTGAGATTGCTCGACTTGAGGAAGCGCGCAAATCAGCACCGTTGTTCTATCCGGACTTGCGAGGACTCTGTAGTTTCATCGATGCGTCGGATGATCGTGTTTGGATCGCGTTCGATTATTATGAACAGGAGAAGCACACGGTTCCTTACCACGGAGTGCGAAGCGACGGAACAAGGCCCTGGTACGATACCTGCGATGACGCATTCAGGGCGCCGGCGATAAATGAGGCCGGGGTTGAAGTTCTGAACGGCTATGATCTGTGGATAAGGGAGATCAATTACGGGGCCTTGGTCGGCGCATTGCCCAATTTACCGCGGCGCTCAGACGGCCTCCTGGAGTCCTCCTGGAGGGAGATTCAGAATCTGGATGGAGACCTGTATCGATCGATACTGGGGCAAGGAAGCACTCCCTCCTATCGCCTGTTTGTCCATGATGGTGTGGTGATTTGGACGCCCGATCAGCGGCACGTGGTTTCAATCCTGAGGCAGGGCGCTCTGCCGGCTACAGTATCGTTCGGCGGCACAGTTCTTCCCGCCGAAGTTGGCGCGAAGATATATGCCGACGAAGCAAGCCAAAGGGCATTCTTGGTGAACCTTGGCTACTATNNCCGGCAAAGTCAGATCGGGCCCCAGCGGCTTTCTCGGCTGGTTCTTTGAGTATCTATAAGTCTGCAAACGCAACTGAGTGTCGTTCTGCGCTCGGCTACTGCATCTGCTCGACATGGCCCATGTCGGGCGTGATCTCGATCGGCGGCGTGTTCTGCGCCCGGACCAGCTGAATGACGCCGGTCGGCACGGCGCGCGTTTCGCCGGTCAGGATCGAGCTGACATCGACCGTGCCGGCAGCGACGGCGACGCTGGATGCCTTGGGATTGGTGCTGACTTCAGCGAGCGCGTGGCCGATCGTCGCCGTCAGATGCGGGGCATAGACGAACAGCGCGTCGTCGGCTTTGATTTTCATGGCGCCGGCGAGGATTGCGAGGTCTGGCCGTTCCGTCGCCGGATCGGCGTCGCCGACCGTGACGAGGCTCTTGGGCAGGATCTTGACGACGTCGCGGCCGCCCGCGGTGTCGCGCTCGATCCAGATTTCGCTGCCGCGCATGGTGGAAATCTGCACGCCCGCGGGAAAGAGCGCGCCGGGCTTGGGCAGCGTGGCGGGATCGAGATCCGCATCTGCCTGGTCGAGGCGGATTTCCTTCAGCTTCCAGGCCTGCGCGGCCTTCGTGGCCGCTTCCTGCGCGGCCGCCGCGCTCATGACCTGGGGCGCCTGGCTGGCTTGGCTGTCGCGCGTCACAATCGCGAGCTGATCGGCGCCGAGCTCGGTCGTGGTTCCATTCGCGAGGATGGTGACCGCGCCGCCCTGGACGTCGACCTTGTCTGCTTCCTCAGACGCGTGCATGGAGAAGTCGGCGCCATGCGTGACGGCCTTGAGGCGAGGCGCGTCGATTGTGGCGAATTCGCCCTTGTAGACCGTGACGCTGATGCTGCCGGCGACGATTTCAAAATTGCCGGCTTCGGTGCCGGGATCGCTGTCACCGACCACAATGACGGTGTTCGGTCGAAGCGCGATCCGGATCCTGCCGACGTAAAGCTCGAAGCTCTGACCGGCCGCGGTGGAGATCCTCTGCCCTGGCGTCAGCGTGGCCCCGATTGCCGGAACCGGCTCCGGTTCGGCGCCGCCGGTGGTCGTCCAGCTGACGCCTGTCACGTTGGCGTCGGTCACGTTGCCGGTGGGCGCTTGCCGGGATGGACTCAGCATGAAAAAGCCGCCGGCAAGGACGGCAAGCAGGCAAAGGCCGATCAGCGAGCGGGCCAGGCGTCGGGTCGAGAACAGGCGGTTTGACATGGGCGCACCTCGAAATCGGTGGACAACCAAAACGCGCGCAAGGCGCGTCGTCCACAAGGTGAGCTTCAGGTCTTAATCAGTCCTTGCGATTCACGGTTAAGATAGGAATGAATGAATTGGTCCTATACAGGAAGATGTGAGAAACGGCAAAACCAGGTAGCAACCAAAGAGAAGACCGCGCCCTCGGAAAGGCGCGGTCTCAGTTGATCGGATCTTGGCTCTAGGCGGGAGGCGTTATCCCTTGACGACGCCCATCACCGTCCATTGCCGATACCAGTCGGAGAGGCCATCATTGTTGCTGTCGCTATCCGGGCAGATGATGTCCTCACCGTCGAAGCTGCGATGGCAGAAGGTCGGCGGAGTTGGCGAGTTCGCGGTGACGCAGGCCGACATGTTGGTCGCCTGAGCGGCCGAGCAGGTCAAGGCTGCGCCATGGACCTGAGCCATCCAGTTTGCGCACCGGTCCTTGTTCTTGGCGAAGACTTCACCATCGAGGGTGGCGGGGTCGACGTCGCCGCCGATACCGTTATGGCAGCCGGCGCCGGCGCGATCGAAGGACCACTCAGTCGCACCGCAACTGAAGTAGTACTCCTGGTCGCCATACACCATGCCCGGACCTTCCGTGATCCAGCGCTTCGGATAGACCTGACCCAGGTAACCTTCCGGCAGAGAGACGACCTTGGGGTTGAGCGTGCCGACCGTGACGGTGTCGGCTTCGCAGGTCAGGTCCTCCTCGTCCGGTCCGAACCACGGGCAGGCCGTCCAGTAGCTCTGGGCGAAGGGAAGCCCCTCTGAGTCGACCGCAAGGTAGTAGTCGATGTCCTCGCAGATCGTCTCAGCGTCCATTTCCAGGCGGATTAGGTCGCCCGGATTGACCATGCCGCCATCGCCGCACACGTTGTTGATACACACCGTGACGGAGGAATCGCCGCCGCGCGCCGAAACGCTGGGATCGACGACCGTGAGATAGAACGGCGTGTCAAAGCCCGTCGGCTTGATCGTCTGGGTTATCGTCGTCGTGGAGTTGGAATTCTCCATGTCCGTGTTGAAGATGAAGGGAGTCGGCATGGTGTCGTCATCGGAAACCCGGGTGGTGACGTCCCAGGTCTTCGACAGCGACAGGCCAGGACCGTAATTGACCGTCACGGTCTTGGTCGTGTTCGGAAGCGGCGAGCTGGTGGTGGTGAGGAAGATGCCATTGCCGCTGTTCATCACGCCGGAGGAGACTTCGTCCGTCAACTTGCCGGTGCTGCCTCCGTTGTTGATCACAGCCTTGCCGTTGGTGACCGAGATCGGCATGGCGGCGTAGGCGCTGGGGACCACGATGTTCGAGGTGACCAGTGTCGCCACGGGCTGGCCGGTCTTGGCCGTAAAGTTGCCCATGGTCGGGGTCTGGTCGGCGGAGGTGTTGAGCACACGCCAGTTGGTCGCGAAGCCCGTCTTCGTGAGCGTGATGTTGGCATCGGCGCTCGCGCTGCTGGAGGTGGTGTGCTTGATCTGGATCGTGTCGCCGTTATTCACGGTGACAGAACCAGTGACGGCAGTGCCGCCGTTCTTCGAGACGCTGCCACCCGCGGAGATGGTGAGGGTGGTGGCGGTGTTGATGCCGCTCACGGTGACCGTGTTCGAGCTGACCAGCGTGGAGGTCGCGGCGTCGAACATGGTCGGGAACACCATCGCATCGGGCGTCGTGTCGGCCGAGATGAAGTGCGCGGTGGCGCACGATTCGACCGATTCGGAGTCCCAATCCGCTTGACCGGTCAGGCACAGGGTGATGGTGCAGCCGCTGACCGTGCCGTTCCAGGCCTGCTCGAGGCTTCCGCTCTGCGGAATGGTCGATCCGACCGGGATGGAGCTGCAGGAGAAGCTCTTAGAGACCAGGCTCGGCGCCTTGATCGGGAAGGTGCTGTTCCAGGCGAATTCCGCGGTCTGGCCGACGCCGATGTCGAGGTCGCCCTCTTCGACGCCGTTGAGGGTCATGGTCTGGACCGGGGGCGCGCCATCGCGGAAGTCGGTGAAGGCGACGACCACGGTCTTGTTCTCGAGGAACGAATTGGGCGACCATTCGTCGGTGACGCCGAAAGTGAATTCGACGAAACAATCGACATAGTCCTCGTCCCATTCGATCACTTCGTGGCCTGTCAGGCCTTCATCGATCGTCAGGAGCGGAACGGTCGTGCTGTTGCCGCCCTCGAGCGGGCAGATGCCGTTGATGTTGCGGATTTCCCGGTTGGGATAGGCTTCATCGTCTTCGGTGGCGATCGCCCAGTCGAGATCCACGCTATCGCCGGGACCGATGACCTTGAAGGTCTGATCGCCGTCGAGCGTGACGTCGATGGTGTAGGGCGGCGGCGGAGCGACTTCAGCGAAGTCGATGTGGACCGACTTCTCTTCCTCGCCGTTTACGTCCTCGCCCCAGAACCAGGCGTGGAACGAGCAGCCGGTCAAGCTGCCGTCATCGGTGATTTCCTCCGATCCAGTGGCGCTGAGGGTGTCGAAATCGGGGTCGTAGAATTCGTCGCTGATCGCTTCGCAGGAACCGGAGAGATACCAGGTGACATAGAAGTCGTCGTAATCGGTGATCGCCCAGTCGATGGTCGCGCTGCCCTCGGCATCGGCGAAGTAGAAGCCCTCTTCCTCTTCGACCGCCTCTTCGTTGAGGTCGACGGAGATCGCGAGCCCGGTTTCCAGCAGGTTGGTCTGTCCGCCGCCGCCACCAAGGCCGCCGCCGGAGCCCTCGCCGGATCCATCGCCGGAGCCACCGAGTCCGCCGCCGCCTTTGGCGCCGAGGTTGTTGGTGGCGACTTGAATGGAATTGCTTTCACCGCCGAACAGCTCCTGGACCTTGCCGCTGTATCCAGCGACGAGGCCAATGGAGAGGACGGAGACGGCGCCTAGCGTGAGCGCATATTCAATGAGCGATGCGCCCGATTGCGAAGAAAAGATGTTTTTGGAATATCGACAGCGGGACATGATGAAACTCCTCGGTCGGCGGTTGTGGCTGATTTCCGAGGTGGCGGTGTTTTCCAGCACCCGCCATGCGCCGCGTGGAGACCGGGCAGTCTCGTCAAGGGCTTACAGCGCAACGAAATGGCGATGTGGGGCGGGAAGAATCCGGTTGATTCTCGACTTGCGCCGTCACGATTCGACAGGGCGCGCAGCAATCGACGTGCAGTGCAGAGGCGGGCGGCCGAGGGCGGGTGATAAGCAATCTCTATGACGGATTTCGAATTGAAATTATTTTTTCCGGCGCGTTAAAACTTTGGAAAGGAATCTGAACGGGAGATGAAGGCGCGTCTTACGCGGATCGTGCGTGGCTGTCTGGCGATGAAAATCCCGCCTCGTGGCCGTCGCGGTGATGGACATGAAAAAAGCCCCGGCGGTTTCCCGCCGGGGCTTCGTTCAGACTTGGTGGTTTAGGCCGCCGGCGTCTCGCCGGTGGCTTCGACCGCGACGCCGTTGAGGTGGCCGCCGCTGTTCGAGGCGAGGGCCTTGGTGTCGGTGACTTCGCCCAGCAGCTTGCGAATCAGGTTGCCGTCCTGCGAGAAGCCGGCTTCCTTCAGCAGGGCCGCGACGATCGGCGACTGCGCCTGATAGGCCAGCAGCTGATCGACCAGGGCGTCGGAACGGCCGGCGGCAGCGCCGCTGCCGGCGACACGGGGAGCACCGCCGCCCATGTCGATGATCTTGACGTCGCCGATCTTCTCCAGCGGGCGCACCGCTTCGGCCAGCGCCAGCGGCACAATCCGCAGACGTTCGCGGGTGATCTCGAAGGCGATGAGCTCGGGCGACATGGTGTTGCGCGCCTTGTTGATCTTCTCCTGACCTTCCGCTTCCACCTGGTAGGTGGTCGCCTGCGCCTGCGCCTTGGTCGTGGTTGCGGCAGCTTCCGCTTCCGCGGCGACGCGGATGGCGGTCGCCCGGTTCTCCGCGGCCGCGCGCTCGGCTTCGGCCGCAACCGTGATCTTGGTCGCTTCCTGTTCGGCTTCCTGGCGAGCGGAGATGACCGCGATCTGACGGCCACGTTCGGCGATGGCAACGTCCTTGGCGGTGGTTACCGATTCCTCGGAAGCGACGGCAAGCGCGCGGGCTTCCTCGGCCTTGGCGCGGGCCTGGCTTTCCTGCTGGCTCTTGTTGGCAACCGCGATGGCACGCTCCTGCTGCGCGAGATCGGTGTCGCGTTCAGCTTCGATGCGCCGCTGCTTGACGGCGAGATCGGTGTTGATCTGCGCCTGCTCCTTGGTCTGCTTGGCTTCGGACTCGCGCAGCGCAACCATCTGCTCGGTCGAGATGCGGGCTTCGGCTTCGGCGCGCTGCGCCTCGGCTTCCTTCTGCGCGGTCTCGGCGCGGGTGGCCGCCGTCTTGTTGGCGATGTCGCGCTTCTGCGACAAGGATGCCTCTTCCTTCTGGCGGTCGATCTCGAGCGTGCGCTGCTTGGCTTCCAGGTCCTGCTGCGCGATGGCGACGTTGGCGGAGTTGGTGATCTGGTTGCGCTCCTGGCGCTTGGCTTCGGTTGTCGCGACTCCACCCTTAGAGAATCTACCGCCACAGAAACTCTTCGATATTTCCGGATGTGTCCCATGAATAACTGAATCCCATGTCGCGAAAACAGATTCTCGCCGAGCTGGATGTCATGGAAGCTGAATCACATTAATTAACCAAGAATAACCAGCCAGCAGGCAGCAGCACTGCTGGCGAATAGCAGCCTGCACTTCCAGTTGCTGGTGGTATCCGTCCGCTTGTCGCGCAACTTACTCTCAGGGCGTCGGATGGCTCGCGAGCGATCGGGTAGTATTGGCCTACGCTGCCCGCCTTCTAAGAGCCTTCGCGTTCAGCTCAAACGCTTGCCTAGCCTTGAGATTTCGCAGCAAACTGCGGCAGACCCTCAAGACCGATCGACGTTCGCCCGCGAGGACGCCGAGATGACTAGACGCATTCCAACTATTATCCTGGCAAAGCTCCTGTAATATCTCCAGCAGGAGCAGGCATAGGTCGGTCGGCTTCCTGATCAGGGCTTTGATTTTTCGCCGACCGGCGTAAGTGATATTGGTGGTGTCTTCGCCGAGATCAGCCAGTTCAACGCTGATAGCAATTCCCAAGTGCGCAGCAATCTCTTCAGATGTCATGCCTTCGACGGATTCGAGCACATCCCAAGCGCATTGACCCGCGTAATACCTCACCATGTATCCGAATCGCCAATGGCCAAAAGAATTCTGCTCGCCTAAATCGAATACAATGCGAGATCTCTTGTTCTTTCGACGCCAAGCTTTTTCAGCTTTAGCAATATCGGCTTTCGTGACCTTGAAGAGGGGAAAAGTTAAAGACGCCAGCTCCATTTTGGGAGCTTCTAATATCCGCTCAACAATGAGTGTAGCGGCAATCTCGTCCATTTGACGAGCTTCGGCGCGTGTTAATCGCTTGTGAGCCTTCATATGTTCCTCAATTTTGGCTGCATACCAACCTTTAATTGAGGTACTCGGCAAGTGTTAAGTAGAGCTTAAGTGTGGAGTCTTTTTGGGAACGGCAATTGGTGTACTACTGCTCGCTAAGCTGCGCTCGGCAAGAGCCGCTTTCTCGCTTTGCTTTGTTCAGCAGCGACTCTAATCCGAAGTCCTCGAGGTCGCGACGAGCGTATATAGCTAGGTTTCGATACTTGCCACGATGCGGCTGCACCTCGGGAACATCGCTATGGGTAAGTAAGGCTGAAAGCGACACGGAGGATTTGCTATGCTCGAACGCCAATCTGGTTGCGGTGGTGTACACCTTTAGAAATGCGTCGATTGACGCTGTGCTGAGCCAATGCTCTGTTGCTCCGAACTTCGGACGCGCCAATTTCAACAAGCCTAAGTCAATCGCCCGCTGAAATCTATACCAGCACACTCGATACCTTCGAACAGCGGCACGCAGCGAAATTATCTCTCCGTTGATGGTGGGGGTCTTAGCTTTAGCTCTTGCAACGCGCAGGGCATCATCTCGATCAAATCGGATACTCGAAAGATCACTCGTCTTCAGCCTACCCAGCCGAATGCGCCCTTCCAACAGTCCCCCAACAAGCTCCGCGAAACCGATCAGTTGAGCCTCGGGCAATTTCGCGAACGCATTCCATGTAGTCTCCCTGACGCCGGCGCCTCGTGACGGGATCTTGTTCAATCGTTCAATGAAATCGAGATACTCCTCCTCGTAGAGGTGCCTTTGTCTATGCTCAATACTCGGTATCCGATTGCGAGCGCCGTCGCCGAACAATCCCGCTTCGACAAAGGCAACAACGGTAGTCCATCTTAGGCCCAGCCTTTCGCCAGCGCGCGTTAGGGAGACCTGCTCCTTCCGAGTTTTGAGCCATTCCTCGACTTCATCTCGCTTCAGCCACGTGGCACGTTGCGAACGAAGGATTTTGTCGGCGTTGAACCAGTTGCGCTCTTTGGCGATCTTTTGAAGCTTCCCCATGTCGATGCGTGCGCGGTCACGTACCTTAAAGGACGGAATGTACTTGTCATGGAAGTTTTCCGCTGTGAATCCGAATGCCCCCGGCATCAGGATCGCGCCCGCCGATTCGGCGTATCGCCAAAGCTCGCGCGATATTGTCTTGCAGTATGCTTTGGCGGAATTGTGCGTGAGATGAATGTGGAGGCGCTTGCGCCACAGAAGGGAGTTGTCACCTAAGAAGGACCGAGCGCCAAATTCGACAGCTAGTTTGTCGAGCACGGTGTGAAAACCGTTCGGCCAGTTGCATGCGATCTCGTAGCCGTTCTGGAGCGCAAGATGATAGTCGCCAGCTCCGTACCGCTCCTTCGTTCCTAGTCGTGCCTTGATCCCTTGCGAAATGGACAGCCGGCCAAGCACCTCTAGCATCGCGGCCAATTCGATCAAGGGCAGATCCAGTGCTATTCGAATCCTTTTAAGTCGCGGGCTATCCGACTGACCTGTTAAGGCATCTTGAAGCGCGCGCACACCGTCCAAACTCGATTGGTCGGCGAATGACAAGTGTCGATCGAGGTCCCTGTCTAACAAATCGTGCTCTTCGTCGTTTGCGCACACTGCGAGCGCGTTTCGGCGCCAATGCAATGGCGCGCTGCAAGTTGGACAGCAGCTAATGAGGGTACACCCATGGATGGGGCATACAGTTATTGGGCTGAAATCCCAGGTCAGACGATGGTATGGGTCTGATCTGAAGCAAGGCAGGCAAAGGCGGGATACCGTACGTTCGACCATAGGCAGCGTCACACGGTGGCCCAGGAGAACGGGCCTGCGATTAGCGTTTGTCTCTTGCATGGAGCTCAACTGCTCTACGGACACCCGGGACATTGTTGCCGCGCGATCAAGTTGTTTCGAGTTAAGCGCCGTGGCGACATTGTTGATGCCGATTGACGCCGAGACCCAATTGAAATAGGTCGCGCCGTTTTCCTCCTGAAGTCGATGCATGAAACTGCGGACGCTCTCGAGCGGCTTCGGATGGACGCGCTGTGGAAAAGGAGATATCGGTGATCTACTGGTCATGAAGACTGCTTGTTTCGGGTGATGAACGGATTACCTGACCATGTCTCGGGCAGCGCTTTCACAACGAAGGGATTATACTGGGGTTTCGCCTTAACCGACGCGCAGAGCTTGTCGAAGGCGACGGCCATATCCTTCACGTTGGCATGTTTCGGATCAGACGTTGGATCTTTGAACATCCGTTCCGCGAACGCCTCGAACGTGCTCTCGAGCAACTGCAACATTAAGCCGATGCAGCCTCCAGTCGCGATATGGATCGCGGGGGGTAACGCCCCGTCTGGATCAGCGATAGGCAGCTTCTTGTAGCGCTTCGGATCCTCCTGAACGATCGTCAGGAGAAACGAAAGCATTTCCTGTCGATCTGCGGAATTGAACCAATCGAAAGGCTTTAGAATAATCGCGCTTCTGCAGCGGCGGAACAGCTGCTTGTTGCTTGCCGGGAGATCGAGCGCTTCATCGATGCCGGCAAAAATTATCGGACAAGGAGCCTTGTTGAGTAGATCCTTCAGAAAGTCCGCATACTTTTTATCGGCTCTGGACAATTGATGGACTTCATCGATGACCAACAACTTAGTCCTTTGCTTTTGAAGCAGAACCTTCATCCGGATCTTCATCTGGGTGACCGTACCCTGGTTCCAGTACGGGTCCCCCAGGGCTTGCAAGATTTCCTCCATGAGAGATTTGAAGCTGGAAGAGGTGGGGGCCTCGACAGTTACTATCGGTTGGACAAGGCCGGTATCGGGATCGTCGAACGCCTCGAACTCTTCATCCATGGTAATATCCTCCAGCAGAGTGGACTTGCCCACTCCGGCCGGACCAACGACGAACAACCCGCGATTCAGGCTCTTCAATGGGTTCTTAGGACGGGCATTCTGTTGAGTGGCCGGCGTAGCTTTTTCGGATGCACCACGGATGTGATTCAAAATGCGTTCGCGCGCGAAGCGGACTTGGGTGTGAACAATGTAACCATCTAAGACGTCGGACATAACTCATTTCCGTTTTTTGAGTTGAAGGGGTTTAACTTGATCTCGCGACGTCGGTGAATGCGCCGCCGCCGGAGCCGGCTCGATGACAGGTTCTTGGTTGTTGGATGCTGACTCAGGAGGCAGCTCCTCCACCTCGGGTGCCATAGCTTCATTCGCGACGTCGATCGCATCGACATCGGAGCCGGGGTCTTGGATTAGCGCCTCGAGGGCCTGACGATCCTGCTCGTTGATTTCCTCAGCCGGCGCCGAGATTTGCTTTGGTGGAGGCAGTAATTTGGCGGACGGAATCGACGTTGATGGCTGCTGAGTATTCGCGCCACCTTGGGACCGAGCAATCCGCGGGCGATTGCGGGCTTTCATGCGCCGCAATGCTTCCGCCGCGGCGAGGTGATAGGCTCGGCGCGCGTCGAGAATGTAAGGTTGATTGGCAAACTCGAGACCCTTCTTGCGCAGATACGCGCGGATGATCTGATGCTGATGGAGATTCAGGCCGGACGCATACTCGAGATTCGTACAATACGCATGATAGGGTTTGCCCTCGTGCGTGATGATGATCTGGGAGATATCACTCGGATCGACGGTGATTGTGACCTCGCGATCCGACCCAAGGCGTTGAAACAGCGCATTGGCCTCTGGGGAGTTGTAGAACAGGCTAAGGTATCTTATGCCATCACGCCGAAGGGTCCGCCTTACTCTGAGGCCGAGATAGAGGGCGACATCATCCGAGTCAGTCGGATGCGGGATGTCCTCTTCCGCTAGCGCTTCTTGCCATCGCTGCGCTGGTACGCCGCCGTTCAGCCCGGTGTGCTGGCGATAACAATATTCGACCAGAAGCCATTCATGAAATTTTGCCCGAAACTCACGCAAGGTGAGGGAGGCGAACTTGGTCGGGTCGTTGTCGGCCTTTTGCCCGACGTTCGAGAACGTGTTGCCGGGAAGGTCGATCAACATTCCTTCCGAGAATGTCCGCATGAAGCGTTCGACTTTCGCCTTGAATTGGGGTTGCTTGACGGGTTGCTGTTCGATGTCAAATTTGAATATCAGACCGGCTTCTCGAAACGCCTCACTGCGAAACTCAAAGGCGTTATCCACCATGATCGAACTGGGAATGCCGAATGCGGGCCAGTCCAACGTGATATTTGGGAACTCACGCCGCATATAGTCCTTCGGTAGAAACATGTTTCGAAGGCATTGCATTACCGAATAGGTGTTCGGAGGCTCGAAGCCGATATACAGCCCTACGATCATTCTGGTGTAGCGGTCGATCGCTACGGTGACTGTGGGGCGGCCGAGGACGCATTGAGTTTCCTCGTCGATCAAAACGACGTTTGCCTTCGTATGGTCGATCTCCACGACCTGCATGGCGTAGAGTCCCTGGGGTCCTCGACCCACGGCGCGGTGCTTGTGGTCGGCAGCGCGCTTTCCAAATCTAGCGCGGTCTCTCTGATACTGGTCGATTGCCTTTATGCGCCGATGAACAGTCGATCTGCTTGGAACTGCCCAATCCACAGCACCCGGGACGGCTTTTCGGGCATGGGCATAGAGTGCGTCCAGCTTTCCATACAAGGACGTGACCGAGATGCGAGCCTTGTTCATGTAAAGGTCATTGATAGCGTTCGAGAGGAAGGTTTCTTCCTCACTGGTTCTGAAATCGAGGCGCCGGCCGCGGCGATAGAAGCCAGGTAACAAAGCACGAATGTCGTCATTCGCATTTTCATACTTGCGATACCATCGCCGGACGGTCTGCCAAGCAGGAGCGGCCTGTCCTAGCGACAGTGCGACCTCGGCAATAATCGGAGGCAAAACCTTGCTCAAAGGGCCTGAAATCGCCAATGCCCGGGCCGCTTTGATATAGGCCACAGCGTCTTCCGCGTACTTCAGGTGATGCGCGGGAATAGTCGATATGTCGACGGAGTCAAATGATGTGCGATCGCGCGGCGGGAAAGGTTTTCGCAGCTTGAGCCGACCGCTACTGAACATATCAAGTGCGATCACCAAAGAGAGTTCCTTGATGTGAAGTTCAACGGGATCTTTGAAGCAATACGCTCCATCACGTGTCCTGTGAGTGAACACGTAGACGACGTCGTCGATGACGACTGGGGTTTGGGGTGCGATCGAGAGCATGGCTTACCAGGCGTGGCTAATGAGCAGTTGAGAGTTGATCGGCTGATGTAGATCGAACTGGAGATGTCGTCGGTAGACCAAGGACAGTATGGTTCGACGGGCTAAGCGCGGTTCTCCACAAAGTGCGATCAACTCCCCGAGGCTCATCTGTGGTCGCCTTCCAAGGGCGATGTCCACGCGATGTGCCAATTGCAGGTCCGGTTCCAGTGAGCGGTAACGCTGCAGAAGCACAACATTCGTGTTGCGGGGCTCCCTGTTCAACTGCGTGTCTGTGAAGATGCGGAACTTGGCACCCATGCCGGCAAACAGGCGCAAAGCAGCATGCATTCGCGTGTTTACGAGCAGTGTCGCCAACTCCGCCCTTGGCTTCACTTCGACATAGACAGGGGAGTCCTGGCGATAGTGGACGACCAGGTCAGGTGTGTACTTGTGACACTTTCCGTCGTACTCGATCTCAAAAGGATCTGGCTGTGCCTTGAACCACTTTGTCGCTGGATTCAGATCAAGGAGGCGCATTGCCTTGCGCTCCAGCGTTGAGTGAAAGGGAAAAGAGGTCTTGTTGACCTGGCTTTGATACCAACCGATGACGCGTTCAGTTCGGTTCGCATCGACCGCATAGACGAACTCGGATCGTTTCGAATGGCGGAGTGGCTGCTCGTCGGGCGTGTAGAATTTTCCCGTCGAGACTGGTTGGACTAGCGATCGCATGCGTTTCCTCCTCGTGCTTCCTTCTTCAAAGGAGCTTTGTGCGGGAGGGCTTGTAGGGTGCGATTCTGATGCCGAAATTTTTCGGCGAGCTCCTAAGCGATTGGATTCACGGCAGTAAATCTTGCCGCGTGCATCGAAAAATCGCTTCCCACAAACAAAAGTGTATATTGAAGTAGACAAAAAAAGTCAATTCGTATTTCTAAATGGTCAATTCGTACCCTCCCATGATCAAACGGAGAAGTAGCAAAAGTGTTAAGCCGACTGTCGTTGAGAGCGACATCGCATTTAGATAAAATTAGATGCAACCTAGTAGGCCATTTAGACTGCGGCGGAATCACCGGTGCTTGACAGAGCCGATGTTGCGACGCGAACCGCCGAAGCAAAGCCGGTCTGTGCCTCAATGTTCAGGACGCGCCATGTTCGCCGCCGATGTCGCTGCTTCTGCCTTACCCACACGACATCGCCTAGCGTGCGGCGCTGGTCTCAGCTCTGCGATTTTACGCTGAGCAACTGACTTAGCGCCTCATGCACAATTTCCCAAGCTCCTCTCTCGTTTCTTGGCCAGTTGACGAGGGTTCCCAGGTAAGGCCCGTAAACACGACCCTGCCAAGGGTTTTCCTCGAACTTACATGCATAGTCTGATAGATCAGCTAGATTGCTGACGTTGGCGATGTAGCCCCGGCCAATGACCGTGGCCATTTCTTTTCGGCCATCGGGTATCAGTTCAATGGTCACTTGCAGCATTGCGGCTTTCTTCCTTCGCGGGCAACCTCGGTATAGTATTGCCTCTACATCGGATATTGGCTTGGCGCTGTCGAAAGTTACCTAACCTCTAAGCGATATAGCCTGAGGCGCTTTTGATGTGACGTCTTAGAGTAGATGGGTTTCACAACATCATCTCGAACCAGATCTCACAATTGGGAGTTCGCTGGCGAGAAGAAGCGCGATACGACCCGAGAAATTACTCTTGCGGTTCTTCCAGTCGCCCCTACGGAAGTTCGAAATTACGAACGATTCGACGATCGACACCCTCCATTTCAGCAAACCTCCCGACGTCGAAGCTGGTTTGGGTTTGTAGTGGCCTCTCGATTGCTGGTTTGATGGAGGTGGCGACGATGCCAATGCTGGTCGCAGTGGGCCTGGCAGAGGAGGGCCCGTCACACCTCGGAACATCGTCAGTTCAATGTCGCGTCCCTGCTCTCGTAGATTCTGTTCTGTCTTTCGGGCTATCGCCACCAAGAGTGCATCCGAGACGCGGCGGAGCTTCGGTATAGAACTGCTTTCTTCGTCGGATTGTTTTCCGAGAGGCAGATCGAAGAGAAGTTGCAGACGGCGTGTAAGTGAGCTTGGCGATCGTCTTCGTCTGGGATTTTGATCCGCTCAGAGGAGCAGAAGCAGTAAACCAGGCCTCGATGCTGAGTGTCTGGGCGTCTTGCATTCATACGTGGTTTTGATCTATCGGTAGATATGCGGCTTTAGGTCACATCCACGGAGCTTCCTATGCGAACTTCGTCCGGTAAAACGCATGCCCCCTGGCGAATAGGGATTCTGTTCTCTCGAACCGGCTTCAGCTCGCTGATCGAGGAGACGCAATACAAAGGCACTCTCCTCGCCATAGAAGAGATCAATGCCGCCGGCGGCGTGAATGGCCGAGAGCTGGTGCCAGTTGCGTATGATCCGGGGTCTGACGCCGTGGCGTTTGGTCACTACGCGAAGCGGCTGATGATTGAGGACAACATCAGCACGATCTTCGGCTGTTATACGTCCTCTAGTCGTAAAGCGGTCCTGCCCGTCGTAGAGCGCCTGAATGGGCTCCTATGGTATCCGACACTGTATGAAGGCTTCGAAGCTTCCCCAAACGTAATCTACACGGGCGCCGCGCCCAATCAGAACAGTCTGGCTCTTGGTCGCTATCTCATGACCAATCATGGGAAGCGATTCTATTTGGTCGGATCGGACTATATTTACGCGCGTGAATCCAACCGAGTCATGCGCGAGCTTCTTAAGGCCAGTGGTGGCGACATCGTTGGCGAGCGATATGTGAACATCAGGTCCGGACAACGAGATTTTTTACCGATCATTCGCGACATACAAAAATGCCGCCCCGACGTCATATTCTCTACCGTGGTTGGAGATGGAACTGTTCATCTCTATCAAGCTTACGCGGAGGCCGGACTCGATCCCAGGTCAATGCCAATCGCGAGTCTAACGACAACCGAAGCTGAACTACGTGCGATGGGACATGGTGTCGGGGAGGGGCACATCACTGCAGCGCCGTACTTCGAGGGTGTTGGTGGAGATGCCAACACCGCCTTTGTCGGTCGCTTCAAGAAAAGATTTGGTGAACACGAGCCCACCAACATGTGTGCCGAGTCCTCATACTTTCAATTATATCTGTTCGCGAAGGCTTTGGAAGAAGCAGACACGTTGGACACGGATCTGCTTCGCGAAATGGTGCTCGGCTCGAGCTTCAACGCACCACAAGGAAAGGTCACGGTTGACCCAGAATCGGGCCATACGAATGTATGGACTCGGATTGGCCGGGTTAATCGCGAGGGTCGCTTTGACATTCTGGTGGAGTCGCTTTGCGCGATACATGCCGATCCTTTCTTGATTGGATACGGTCGCGCTGTAGCTGAAGGGGAATGTTGAGCAATGGCGAACGGTCCGGAGAGATCAGATACGCTGAAGACAAATGCCAAAGCCTGGATTGGCGAGCATCGGCCTGTGATTCAGGAATTGGCAGGTCTCTCGGTTGCTGTCATAGCACCTCCCGAAGATCAAAATATGTTCCTGTTGCGTGAACTTCAGCGCTTGCGCACACGTCCTCGCCAGATTTGGCCGATGCCCGAAAGTATTCCGGCGGACTCCGATATCATCTACTGCGAGTATCTTCCGGATCTTGCGAGCCGATTGCCTTGGATTCCGGGCGACGCACGCTCAGCGCTTGTAGTGATCTTGCCCGCAAGCGATCCAGTGCATCCAACGGCCCTGACTCATGCCACCCCTGATGCTGTGTTGTCCCGACCGTTCACGAGCAATTCCATTGCAGCAAGTTTGATACTCTCGCGGAGTCAGTTTCGATACGAACAAAGATTGAGAGCTAAGATCGAGCGTCTGGACGACAATTTGCGATCAATGCGAATGGTCGAGCGCGCGAAGGCCATCCTTATGACTACGCGACGTATGCATGAGAGTGAAGCTTACGCCTTCATTCGAAGACAGGCGATGGATCGCCGCGTATCCACAAGTGTCGTCGCTGCGACGATTGTTGACTCGTTCGAGCTGCTTGGATAAATTATCCGGCAGTAATCCCCCTTAACGGGGCCCGGCGGCAACGGCGCCGCTCATCCAAATTTGGCAACAACGCCCTCCCAATGCTCGCGTCAGCGCGCGTCGGGAGGGCTTTTGCTTTTTGCAATGGAGCGAACATGGCCATCACCCGGCGAAATCTACTAAGGAATGCAGCTGTTATTGGCGGCTTCGGAGCGGCTTCGTTCCCGCATATCTGGATCAAGAACGCTGACCTAGCGAGCGCTGCGACCGGCGAGATCAAAGTGGGCGTACTGTTCTCGCTCACTGGAACGACAGCGATCATCGAGGAGTCGCTCAACAAGGCGACTCTGCTTGCGATCGAAGAGATCAATGCATCGGGCGGCATCAACGGCATGAAGCTAGTGCCCGTCGTTGAAGACCCAGCCTCGGACCCGGCGACCTTTGCAGAAAAAGCCAGAAAGCTTGTCGTGGGAGACAAATGCGTAAGCGTCTTCGGATCATACACCTCTGCAAGCCGTAAGGCGGTGCTGCCGGTCTTTGAGCGGCAGAACAATCTGTATTGGTATCCGACGCTGTATGAGGGGCGTGAATGCTCGAAAAACGTCATCTACACGGGCGCCGTCCCCAATCAGCAACAGGACGAATTCATTCCGTGGCTCATCAATCAGTTCGGCAAGAAATTCTATCTGATCGGGTCGAACTACATCTATCCGAAAGAAGAAAACAACTACTGCAAGAAGCTGCTGGAAAAGTATGGCGGAGAGGTCGTAGCCGAAGAGTATGTGCCACTTGGCCACTCCGAGTTTTCCTCGGTAATCAATAAGTTCAGATCAACCGAGCCAAACGTGATTTTCTCGACGGTGGTTGGCGATTCCGTGGTTGCTTTGCATCGACAGTATCATGCCGCTGGACTGGATCCGGCCAAGATGCCAATGGCAAGCCTCACCACCTCGGAGAATGAAATCGCCGCAATGGGAGGAGAAGCCGCTGCAGGTCATTTCACTTCCGCGCCTTACTTTATGGTTCACAAGTCTCCTGAGAACGAGAAATTCGTCGCCGCATATCAAAATCGCTGGGGTGCAGACAAGGTGACGCATTTCGTCTCCGAAGCCTGCTATTTCCAGGTTCAACTTTTCAAACAAGCGGTCGAAAAGCTTGCGGTCAGCGACATAACGCCGCCCAACATCCGCGACGCTTCAAAGGGGCAAGAAACAATTGCCCCGCAGGGCAAAGTACGCATCGAACCGCAGAATTTACATACCTGGCTATGGCCGAAGATCGCGCAGGCCAAACCAGATGGGCAGTTCGAGATCCTCGTTGAGACCAAGGATTGGCTGAAGCCCGTGCCTTATGCTGCTTACCCTGGTCAGGTGTGCGAGGAGAGCGGCTTGGTGTCCAACTGATCGAGCGATCACGCTCCGGAGCTGGTCGAACTGGCTCCGGAGTAGTGCTCTGCGGAGTCGTCGGAAAATGGTTCAAATCATTCAGCAGATTGTCACTGGTCTTAGCATCGGATCGATTCTGCTGCTTGTCGCGTTGGGGCTTTCGATCATCTACGGATCGATGGGTATCATCAATCTCGCCCATGGGGAATTTATCATGCTTGGCGCCTACTCAGCATGGTTGCTGCAAGAGGAGCTGGGTATCGGGTTGCTGGCGAGCATAGTCCCGATCTTCTTCATGGTGGCAGTGCTCGGCTGGATCATCGAGCGATCTATTTTGAGTCATCTCAGTAACCGCCCACTCGACACCATCCTGGCGACATGGGGTGTTGGCATCATGCTGCAGCAGGGCGTGCGCTTGCTGGTGGGTGGAGAGTTGCGCTACGTCCAGATGCCCGAAGCGCTGTCTAGCAGCACTGAGCTGCTGGGTGTGCAGCTTTCGATGTACCGGGTTTTCTTGTTCATTGGCGCATTCGCTTTGTTCGGACTCACCTGGTGGATCATGCATCGAACGATGATCGGGATGAAGCTGAGAGCGATTATCCAAAGTCGATCAGTCGCCGCGTCCTTCGGAATCGACCCGCGTCGCATCTATGGGTTGACGTTCGCATATGGCGCAGGCCTGGCGGGACTGGCCGGTGCATTGGTCTCGCCACTGAAGAGTGTTTCACCGGAAATGGGAACGGGTTACGTCGTTGATGCCTTCATGGTGGTCGTGCTCGGCGGGGTGCAGAGCTTGGTGGGGGCGGTAGCTAGCGCGTTTATCCTGGGGCAATTGTCAGGCGCGATCGCGTTTCTTCAGAATGACACGATCGCCAAGGCAATTGTGCTTCTGGCGATTGTGATCTTGATCCGGTTCAAGCCCGGCGGGTTGTTCACGACCCGTGTGCGGACATAGCGAGATCGCATCGCGATGATCGCCTCCAGCTCAAGGCCTGGCGCGCGCAAGGGACCGCAGAATGGTGAATTGATTGCGATTCTCATCGTTTGCGCGATCATTGCTGTGATGCCTGTGGTGCTGAACGACGACTACTTCTTGAGCAAGATAGCAAGATATCTGGTGCTCGGGATTGTCGCAGTCTCGTTGGCTCTGTCGTGGGGTTATGGCGGCATCCTAAATCTGGGTCAGGCGATGAGTTTTGGGCTCGGTTCTTATGCAATGGCGATGACGCTGAAGCTTAAGACCACACCGCTTCACACTGGGGCCGATGGCCTCCCTGACTTCATGGTTTGGAATAACGTCACGTCGCTGCCGTGGTTCTGGAAGCCATTCGAGTCTCAGCTATTCGCTATCATTGCTGGCATGGCCGTGCCAGCAGCGCTGGCAGCAGGGCTAGGATGGTTCATGTTTCGGGGCCGTGTGACGGGCGTATACGTCGCTATCATCACCCTCGCCACCATGGTGGTTCTCAACCTGGTCATCATCGATCAGCAACAATACACTGGAGGTTTTAACGGAATTACCGATCTCGCTCAGCTCGAATTCTTCGGGATCGCATTTGATGCGTACGGCAGGTCGACGTACTATCTCGTTACTTTCTGTCTGTTCATTGTGCTGCTTCTCGCTCATGCATTCGCGCGAACTAAAGCCGGCCTGATCATCCAAGCAGTGCGCGATCATGAGAGCCGTGTACGCTATTTCGGCTACGACGTAGCTTCATTTCAGATCATGACATTTGCGCTGTCGGCAGCAATCGCTGGTCTCGCCGGTATGCTCTACACAGTGGTCATGGAGTTTGCCTCTCCCACTTTCCTCGGCGTTCAGCTGAGCCTCTCAGTCGTTGTCTGGTGCGCGGTTGGAGGACGTCAGAGCCTCGTCGGATCACTTCTCGGTGCTGTTCTGGTGGCAGGTGTCCAAGGAGCACTCTCAGAGTCCCCGGCTTTCCTCGACACGTGGACTCTGATTATGGGGGCATTATTTGTACTCATCGTCATTTTTCTCCCAAAGGGCTTAGCCGGCATCTCTGTCACGGTCGTAGATGCCCTTTATCGTCGGACGATCTCACCAAAAAGAGAAGCGCCTGCGGCCAAGCAAATCGAGGATAAGTCATGAGTGAATATCTTCGATTGAACGACATCAAAGTCGATTTCAATGGGTTTCTCGCGTTGAACGGGCTGAATCTGAGTGTATCGAAGGGAGAGTTACGATGTCTGATTGGGCCGAACGGTGCAGGGAAAACAACGGCTCTTGATCTGATCTGTGGGAAAATACGTCAAACACAGGGATCTCTGATCTTCGATGGGCATAGGCTTGATGGCCTTGAAGAGCACAGGATCGCCAGAGCAGGGATCGGTCGCAAGTTTCAGGTGCCAAGTGTCTTTAGAGAGTTGACGGTTGAAGAGAACCTCAGCGTAGCGTGCGCGGAACGCTCGGGAGTGTTCGAGAACCTTCTGCCAGGATCGCGACGACGCAATGATGCGAGGCTCGAAGAGCTGGCCGCCTTGGTCGGTTTAACCACCGAATTAGCGAAACCCGCCTCATATCTCTCGCATGGCCAAACACAATGGCTCGAGATCGGCATGCTCGTTGCGCAGGATGCTGCCTTGATCCTCATGGATGAACCGACGGCCGGCATGACGATTCAAGAGACTCACAAGACAGCCGATCTCTTTCTCCGTTTGAAGGGAAAGCACACCTTGATCGTTGTCGAGCACGATATGGCCTTCGTGAAGGAGATATGTGACGTCATCTCAGTCATGCACATGGGCCGTCTTCTTGCGCAAGGATCGGCCGCGGAGATAGAGGCGAACGCGGAGGTAAGGGAAGCGTATCTAGGCTCCGGAGGCATTATCAATGCTTGAACTGAGCGGTGTCGATGCTTTTTACGGCAATAGTCGGGCCCTGCACGAAATAAACCTGTCGGTTGCCAGGGGCGAATTCTGGACGGTGCTTGGGCGAAACGGTGTCGGCAAGACCACGTTGATGAAGACGATTCTCGGTCTGATGGATCGCATCAAGGGCAGCATACGCCTGGATGGGATGGAGATATCGTCGCTGCCAACGCACGCGCGCGCTAAGGCGGGCATAGCTCACGTGCCTCAAGGTCGAGGGATACTGCCGCGCTTCACCGTCCGAGAGAATCTCCTGCTTGGAACGTTCGCCTCGAAGCATGGCTCCGACAAGAAGCAGCAATGGATCCTCGATCTGTTTCCAATGTTGAAGAACTTCATGGATCGCTACGGCGGCAATCTATCCGGAGGACAGCAGCAGCAGCTGGCAATAGCCCGGGCATTGCTGGCGGATCCGAAAGTAATTCTCTTTGACGAGCCGACGGAAGGGGTTCAGCCGAATATCGTCGAGCAGATTGAGGAGGTGATTACTCATCTGAATAGAGAGCACGGCATCACGGTGATTCTTGTCGAGCAGAATGTGAAGTTCGCCCGTCGCGCCGCCGACAGGTTCTTGCTGTTGGAGAAGGGAAGAGTGGTCGCGAACGGGTTGGTATCCGATCTGTCTGACGATCTCATTCACAGGCATATGGCTGTTTGACTGGAGGTGTGGTCGAGCGAAAGAGGACTCATTCGGCGTAGTCGATGCCAGGGCCGCTCAAGGACCTGGATGGTGCTTTTGGTGTGATGAACATAGAGGGGTGAGGAACAGCGACCAATCCTGCAATTCGAAAATGACGAACGCTTTCTCAACGCAATCATCGACGACATAGCCAAGGAGGGAACGAGATGAAGAAAGTGATTGGTGTCGATCGGAAAAAATCACCACTGGAACAAGCCGAGCCAGTGATTGTCAATCGCTGGCATCCGGATATCCCAATGGCGGCGTCAGTGCGTCCGGGAGAATCCTTTCGCGTCGAGTGCTTCGATTGGACGGGCGGACAAATCGCCAACAACGATAGCGCCAACGATATCCGAGATGTGAATCTGGCGCCATGCCATCACCTATCAGGTCCCGTAGGTATAGCCGGAGCAGAGCCGGGAGATTTGTTGGTCGTGGATATTCTCGATATCGGACCATTTCAAGAAGAGGAGTGGGGATACACAGGTATTTTCAGCAAGCCAAAGTTTGGCGGCTTCTTGACCGACTACTTCCACAACACGGCGAAGGCGATTTGGGATTTCAATGGGATTTTTGCCACCTCGCGTCATATTCCCAACTTGCGCTTCGCCGGACTTACGCACCCTGGAATCGTCGGATGCTTGCCATCGCATGATTTACTTGCCAGGTGGAACAAGCGGGAAGCGGCACTGATCGCGACAAATCCAAATCGAGTGCCGCCGCTAGCGCTTCCCCCCAATCCGCAAGACGTTATCCTTGGCGCGCTGAAAGGAACGAAACTCGAGCAAGCGGCGCGAGAAGGCGCACGGACTGTTCCTCCTCGTGAGCATGGCGGCAATTGCGATATCAAGAATCTGTGCCGTGGAAGTCGGGTCTATCTTCCAGTCTACGTCAAGGAAGCGGGTCTGGTCGTTGGTGATCTCCACTTCTCCCAAGGTGATGGCGAGATCACGTTCTGCGGTGCCATCGAGATGGCTGGATGGATCGATATGCATGTCGATCTCATCAAGGACGGCTGCAATCGATATGGCATCAAACAGGCCATGTTCGAGCCAGGACCGGTAGATCCGAATTATTCCAACTTCCTGGTGTTCGAGGGAATTTCTGTCGAGGATGACGGCACGCAGAAGTATCTCGATGTGACTTTGGCTTACAAGCAGGCCTGCATGAATGCAGTCAACTATCTCAAGAACTTCGGATATAGCGGCGAGCAAGCGTATACGATTCTGAGTTGTGCGCCGGTCGAAGGCCATGTCAGCAGCGTTGTCGATATCCCCAATGCGTGCGTCGCCGTACAGATACCGACGTCAATTTTCGACTTCGATATCCGTCCCAATGCCAAGGGGCCCATTCGGCACGTCTCTGGACGTGACCTGGCATTTGAAACTTAAGATGTGAAACGTGGGAGGACAGAAACGTCCTCCCACCCATTTCTACAAATTCAAGCGATGATGGTGAAACAGTGGGGTCGCCCTGCGATCAATTGATCGGCGGCCTTTGTAACGGTAGAGAAGCACTTATGCCGAGATACACATATTCGTGCAAGACTTGCGGCTTTTTTGACGAATTTCGAGCCATGGCGGAGTTCGAGAAGCCGACGCGTTGTCCGGAATGCAATCAATGGGCGCCGAGAGCTGTTGCTGCGCCGCAGTTGAATCGAATGTCGACAAGTAATCGGAAGGCGCACCGATTGAATGAAAAGAGCGCAAATGAACCTCGAGTGATTCGGTCTGATGAACGCCATCAACATGCTCATGGACATTCTCATGATCACAATCACGCCCACAGGCATCAGCACCCGGGCGCCGCGGGCCGTCCTTGGATGGTCGGGCATTGATGTGTCCTGCGGAGTTCTCGCAGTGTGGTGGGCTTTCACAAGACTGATCTGCGGCGCCGATAGTGTTCGCGCAGTGACACGTTTGATTGTTGCCGGAGACTGGCCTGATCGACCGTCTGATCATGCCATTGGGCTGACGGAGGAAAGCGTACTTCACGTGCTGCATTCGTTGAAACATTGCTGTCATCATCATGAAGAAAGATCGGGGCGTGCCGCATAGCAATCCGCGAATGCCCTTCGGTGGAAATGCATCAAGTACGACCAATGCCGTAAGAGGTGCGTTGGCAGTCGCGGCCATTATCCTGGTAGCAATTGCTTTGCGCCCAGGAATTGTATCCATCGGCCCTGTGCTGCCGTCGATCATCGACGAATTCGACCTATCTCATGCAGCAGCTTCATTGCTTACGTCGATACCCGATGTATTGATGGGGCTGTTGGCCCTGCCCACGCCTTGGCTTGCGCGCCGCTTCGGAAGAGATCCAGTGCTGATCGCAGCGATTCTGTTGCTCAGTCTTTCCATCGCGATGCGAGCATTCTCGACCGGGCCGCTTTCACTTCTGGCGTCGACCGTTGGCGTTGGAATCGGGATCGCAATAGCCGGGGCGATGATGGCAGGCTTCATAAAAGCACGATTCTCGAGCAAAGCAGCATTGCTGATGGGGATCTATGCAACTGCGCTTTCGTTCGGCAGTACTGTATCAGCCGCCGTCACCGGCCCCATGGCGATGAATGCGTCTAGTGGGTGGCGGTTCGCATCGGGGATATGGAGCGTTCTCGGTGTCTTTGCGGTGTCAATCTGGCTGGTCATCACTCTTAGTGAACGCCGGAACCGTGCATTAGTGCCGACGACGGTGACGCCGGCCAGGCTACCAATCAGAGACAAAACGGCCTGGTTGGTCGCGCTGTATTTTGCATGCATCAATTTCCTATTTTATGCGCTCTTATCCTGGATCTCGACCATGTATGTCGAGTTGGGATTTTCCACGACAACCGCGGGTTTCGTGTTGGCGAGCTTTACAGCAGTCTTCATGTTAGCCAATCCAATTTTCGGGTATGTTAGCAAATCTCCAGACCGTCGAAGATGGTTGGCGGTTTGTAGCGGCCTATCGATCGCCGGTTTGATGGGGGTGGCGACGATGCCAATGCTCCCTTTCTTGTTTGTGCCGCTCGTCGCAGTGGGCCTGGGTGGGGCATTCACTCTCGGTATGACGCTACCTCTCGACAACACACGAAGTGTGGAGGAAGCAAATGTCTGGAATGCTTTCGTCCTAACCGTGGGATATTTGCTGGCCTCGATTGGGCCTCTGTTGGTAGGCCGGTTGCGGGATTTGAGTGGCGACTTTCAGTTGGGAATGTGGATTTGCGTCAATGTCGCGGTCGCCATGTTGGTGATAACCCCGTTCCTGAGGCCCAAGGTCTCAGTGAGCCGATAGATAACGGGCAGATCGTACAATTCTCTTCGTAAGCTGAAGAGTGCGACGGTTGGAGAGCGGTTTCACGGCTGCAGCAACAGAGATCCATTTGACGTCGGCACAGCCGGAAGAAAGGAGAGATAATCGATCTGGATTTGACATTTATCTCTGCAACAGAAGTAATTGGAAACTCTCTAGTCTTGGCGATCACACAATGCACCTTGAGAGCGGATACATTTTCCCGCCTCAGCCACCGATATCAAGGCGCCTCTGAAAATCCACTTGTCTCATCGATGAACGTAAGAGCGCATCTCTGTACGCTGCGCTATCAACGTGTAAATCGCGCAAGTTGACTGCGTCCTGTGAGAGCGCTAGAAGTATGCATCTTTTGACGGCAGAATTAGAATAGAAATATCGCATAGGTGGTGTTTATTAACGGAGCCGGGGGATGTACGGACGTGGAGCCACGCTACTTGTCGTCATGTCGCTGCTTTTGGGCTGCACTGAGCTCGAGGTCAATCGCCTGGCGGCAGGTACACCCACCCCAGCAAAGGGCTACAGCTACAGCTTGCCATTTGCTCGGTACAAGATTTCGATAGTCAGAACACTATTGGACTGCAGCGACAGTCAGCAGAAGCTGCTGTTCGACATCGGCGCGACTGTGACGACCGTATTCGAACCCGACCCCGCTCAGACTTTCACCATCGACAATGAGAGCTTGGTTCACGCGTTCAAGACCTCCGAGCTTTCCATCGAACGTTTCGAAAATCAGATGCTGAAGTCGATTGGCGGGACGTCTACGGACGAGACCGGCAAAGTAATCGTCAACTCGTTGACTGGTGTGTTGAAGCTCGCACAGACCGCAATTGTCGGAGCCAGTGTTTTCGAGTATCAGGATGCCACCAAGACTTTTAAAGCGTTGGATGGTGCGCCGGCGTTCTGCAACGATGAGATATTGAAAGTCGCGTATGGCATCGCCGCCATGCGCGAATCCCTTCGTCTATCGACGCAAAATCTCGATGTCGAAACAAAGCGCCTGAAACTGATGGGCGATGCTGTTGGCACGTTTGGGAAAGCGCCCACCGAGGCAATTCAGAATGCGCTCTTTGAACAAGCGCAAGCGGTTGCAAAGCTGCAGGCGGAGGTTGGACAAAAGCAAGCACAGGTCCAGAAAGCTATTGAAGATGTTTCCGACGTCGAGACGTTCGTATGGCCGCCGGACGGGATGACTGTGTCGGAGCTGCATCAACACGGAAACGCGCAATGGGCAAAGCGATTCGTCAAGACGGATGCCAAACTCGCGGCCTCCATCCAACTTGATCTTACGCCCCTCAATGGCCTCGCGCTGCCGATTGATGCGAGCACAGGGCGGCTGCCGACGATTGCTGCAGGTGATGATCTGAAAGGCATTCGATATCGCAATCCTGTCCCCGGTGCGTTGAGCATCCGACTTTGCAATACGGCCTTTGTTGGAAATAGAGAATGCAAAGAGGCGGCATTCTCCTCCACGCAGAAAGTTGAGACGTTGTTCGTTCGAAAAACCTTCGCAGACGGCCCGGTGCCGCAGTTTGGCCGCTTGATGGTCATACCTTTCGAGAATCATGCCTTCCAGGCCAACTCCATGTCGGCAACCTTCGGTGCCGACGGGAATCTGCTGACGGCTAAACAAGCGGAGACCAAGAGTCAGGCGGAAGTCGCCAGCGATACATTCAATCAGGTAGCAGGATCACTGCTTCAAGCGTCGAAGGATCTGCCGACGGCAGGGGTCAATGCAAAGACAACGGCTCTCAATGCAAAAGTGGCAGAACTCGAGGCTCAGAAGAAGCTCGAAGCGGCAAAACTAGCTCTTGAGCCAACGGGTGTTGAGGAAAATTCAGCCGCGACTGCCATCATTGCTTCTGACACAGCCCTTAAAGACGCACAATTGAAGAACATACTTGCCAGCCAAGCGCTCGAGAAAGCGCAGGCACAAGTCCCGTAGAGAGTCGAGAAAGTCGAAGTCACAAGCTTCGGCCGAATTTCGACGCAGAAGGCTTGCCATGAGGCCGAGGAGTTAGTCGGCCGACTGCTGGACAAAATCCGGAGGAGGGGAGGATGGCGAAGCGTAAGGTGAGGGTGAAAAGGGCGCGAAACAGAACACCGCTTCGCGGCGAACCAAGAGCCAGTGCCGGTGACGGTTCAAGAGCGAATTCAACTGCCCGGGTGATCTCTGAAGCGGCGTTGCGACAGCTGATTTTCCGCACCTTTGGACATCAGCGCTTCACTCAGGACAGCTCCATCTTGCCAGAGGTATGGCTCAGCTATGCAAGACAGCCAAATAGCCGGCAAGACCTGATCCTCACACCGACCACGGGCCACAACCCTGGCAGCGTTGCTCTTGAGCTCCAACGTCTGCTGATGCGCTATCACAAACGAGCTGAGTTTCGAAATAGCCCGCTCCAGAGGAGCGCGCGCATCGCTTATAGCCGCTCGTCTGTCGTGGCTCAAGTCACCTTCGATGAGCTGATGTGTGTGGTCGTTCCCATGACAACGTGGTGGAAGAGACTCCCCACGGATTATACGCGGGCCGGAAGATTGCGAGAGGGGCTTGATGGGATCGGACGTGATTGGTCGCAGCTCCAGCGCCTACTCAATACCACCGAGAAATGGGAATATTATCGATTTGCAATCTTGGCGGGCTTTATCGCGAGTTTCGAGAGACTTTCAGACCCCGAGCAGATTGCCGAAAGATTGGCGTCAGCCGACGATTCAGGAGCGTTCAGCCAAGTGGCGGAAGCTTATCTCCGGCTCATGGAGCGCTTTAAAGATCGAAGAGACGAACAGATCAAATCCGAGATCTGGAGCATCAGCCTGAATCGAACTACGGCGACTTCGATCTACCAGTCGTTGCCTGCAGTTAAGGGTGATGCGGCACAGAATCTCTTCAAGATCAGCACTTCCAGCATTGCTTGGGCGATCATAGATTGCGGTATAGACGCGACTCATCCAGCCTTTCAACGGCGCCCTCTCGTGGGGCGACAACGGGCGTCTGCCACGAGTTCACGTGTCCAAGCTACCTATGATTTCACGATCCTGCGCGAGGTCTTGGCATCGGAAAGCGACAGCTACACCTTCTCCACCGGAAAAGTCATTAAGTTCAGCGCCGCAATGCAGGACGAGTTGGAGGATCTAAGAAGGCGCGTGTCGCTTGGGCGTGAAATCGACTGGGACACGATCCTCCCTATTATTACAATTCCGCACAGGTCAAACCTATATCAGGTTCCCATCCGGGAGCATGGCACGCATGTCGCGGGCATCCTCGCCGGAAACTGGCCGGCAGAGGAAAACGAAGAAAGACAAGCGTTGATCGGCCTGTGTCCCGATCTACAGCTCTATGATTTCCGTGTTTTTGATAACAACGGAAATAGCGATGAATTCACAATCATGGCTGCACTCCAGGTTGTCGCCCACCTGAATCGTGCTCGCGACAACCCGATGATCCATGGAGTTAATCTTAGCCTCTCGTTGCGTCACGAGGTGATGACATACGCCTGTGGCCGCACGCCGATCTGCGAGGAATGCACGCGGCTGGTTGGAGATGGAGTTGTTGTCGTCGCCGCGGCTGGGAATCAGGGTTTCGAGGACTTTAATGGGACCAATAATGTGTTTGGAACTTATCGCGGCATCAGCATTACCGATCCGGGAAATGCTGAAGCCGTCATCACGGTAGGTGCCACTCATCGCAGTCATCCGCACGCCTATGGTGTAAGTTATTTCTCGAGCAGGGGGCCGACGGGGGATGGACGCCGGAAGCCGGATCTTGTGGCGCCTGGCGAAAAAATAACCGCACCGATTCCGAACAGCCGCTCGAGACGCATGGATGGCACGAGTATGGCCGCACCTCACGTCAGTGGAGCTGCTGCCCTGCTTATGGCGCGTCACCGCGAGCTCATTGGGCGGCCGCTAATGATCAAGCAAGTGCTATGCAAATCCGCAACTGATCTTGGACGAGAACCGGACTTTCAAGGTGCGGGTATGTTGGATGTGTTGCGCGCGCTGCAATCAGTTTAGAGGAGGGCCAGATGGTAGTACTTGAAGCTGTGAGCGCCAAATTTGGCGACGCGCTCCTATTGAGGTACGAACAGGGGAGTAAGGGCAGGCTGTGGGTGATCGATGGAGGTCCGGCGGGTGTCTGGACGAAATACCTGCGTCCACGGCTTGAGGAGCTTCGTGGCGGCAGAGGAAATCTGGTTGTCGACTTGGCGATGCTCAGTCATGTAGATGATGATCACGTCAACGGTATTCTCCGTTTCGTAAAGACGCTAGCCGAAGACGATGATCTATCGTGGATCGACGTCCGCAGATTTTGGCATAACAGCTTTTCTGATCTTGCGGGGAGTGAGTCTGCAGTCGCGAGCGTGTCTGCTCTCGCCAGTACGGCTCAGCAAGCGATGGCTAACGAAACGTCATTGCAAGTTAGCAACATAAAGCTCACAAAGCCGCTTGAAATTGCGGTTCTCGCAAGCATCAATCAGGGACGAGAGTTGCGGGATTATCTTCAAGGCTTGCAGCTGAACGGCAATCAGCCCTTCAATTCAATTCTGTCGTCGGCCTCTGGAAAAAAGAAGATCGATGGAGCCAATGTGACATTGCTGGGACCGATCAAGTCGAGATTGGACGTGTTTCGGAGTGAGTGGAAAAAGGCCGCAGGAAAGCCGGCCAGAATGGCAGCTCTCTTTCGAGATGACCTAGATGAGTCTCCTACCAACCTGTCGAGTATCGTGGCGTTGGTCGAGGTCGCGCGTAAACGCATCCTTCTGACGGGAGACGCTCGAGGCGACGATGTGGTCGCGGGTTTCAAGAGTGCAATGAAAGGAACGTCGAAGCTCCCATTTAAACTCGATCTCTTGAAAATGCCCCATCATGGGAGCGATCGGAGTATCTCGGAGGACTTCCTCAAGGGCTTTCCGGCAAAACACTATGTCATTTCAGCGGATGGAACTCATGGCAATCCAGACCCTGGAACCATTGAGGCTCTCGTTGAGACGCGTGGGGACGACGCCTACACAATTCATTTGACCAATCGGTTGCCGAAGATCGAACGCCTCCTTAAGCGGCTGTCGCAAGGACGCAATTTCGAATTTCGATTTAGAGATAAGGACGCTCTTTCGATGGAGATAAGCCTTTGAGTGAATCGTTCTAACATATTGATAATACGAGTAAATTTAAAATTCAGGGATTCTGCCGAACTTGTGGAACTTTTCGAACCTGTTGAGGTTGACGAAACTGACGAAAAGACCCATATTTTCGGGAGGAGGTTGCCATGGTTAGGAAGAAAGCATCTAAGCCGGTTGTGTCGGCCGAGCTTGTGACGAATGACCCTCAGCTGAGGTCGTTTGTTCACGCTCTCGCTGTTGGTGGACTGCTCATCAAAAAGAGGAGAGGTATCCAAGTAAAAAATCCAAAGAAATTGGTGCTGAGGACGTTTCGCTCGGCCTTTGGATTAGAGCCAAAAACGCAGGTTTCGCTCAAAGGTCGTGTGGCCACTCGCCACACTGATACTGCCGATCATCTTGATGGAGAAGGGATCCCGGCAGCCGTAACGGATGAGCTTCCGTGGGCGACGTCGAACGATGTTGCTAATTTTCTGGACCAGTCACACATGTTGACTGCCGAGGATTTCTCAACGCTTTTGCATGTCAGCCGCGAAACAATCAATCAGTGGCGAAAGGCCGGCAAAGTAATCGGTGTACAGGGAGCCAAGCGCGGCTTCAGATTTCCGAACTGGCAGATCAGTGATCGAGGGCAGCCATATGCGGCAATTGAGCGAATACTGAATGAGCTGGATGGAGATCACTGGGCCGCTTGGCGTTTCCTCGAAGAGCGTGTGCCGGAGGTCGGCGAGATCGGCTTTCAAGCATTAGCCGCCGGCAAGGAAGCCGCGTTGTTGCGAGTGCTATTGGGGCGCTCTTATGGTTCCTTCAGCTGACGATATCAAGAAAGCGATCTCAAAAATCGGCACAGAGCGCCTGCCGCCGAAGAGTACACTGCTTTCGAAGTGGCTTCGTATCAGCGACAAGAAGCACAGTGGCGGCCTAGGATTTGCGAAAGGGGCGTCCAGTCGTTTCTCCGATCCGCGCCCATCTCCTGTGTTTGGTGTCGTTTACCTGGCGCCGAAGTTGGGCACGGCAGTCGCCGAAGCCATCGTCCGAGACCGGAAGGATGGCAACCCTGGCATTCTGAAAATGTCTTATGACGAGGCGGTGGGGCGATGGAGGCTTTTTGAGATTTCGACGTCTAAGCCACTCAGATTACTTAATCTAAGCGATGCCGGCATGATGTATGCCGGCATACCTACTGATATCGTGCGCAAGTCCGATCACACCCAATCCCGGCTGCTTTCAGTCGCTGTTCATGACAATCCGGCCAACTTTGACGGCATCCTCTTCCCGTCTCGTTTTTTCGGCACATGCCTCTGTGTCTACGATCGAGCGCTGCCGAAACTGTGGCCAGCGCGATCCATTCTCTTATCCGGAATCGAAGGGAATCTGGCGCCGATCTTCAGATCAATGGGAGTTCAGGTTGTTCGTTGATAACGTGCCATAGAGAAATTCGGACGCCTTCGGGGAGGCTTTCGCGACACTTCTGCAAGCGCTTACAGACCAAATAACGATCGCCCTCATTAGGGCGTCGCATGCCGCGGAGTCATGTAGAGGGTCGATATGAAGAACCGTATCACGCAGCCTCGTAGACTGAGGGTTATGATCTCGAGCCAGTGCAGGCGGGCATTTCCTGCCGATGGCCCCACACTTACGGAGACCAGGAGAGCGCTAAAGGATCGGATCGAGGGCATTGAGCTTCTTGGAAGTAAGATCTTTGAGGTTTGGATTAACGAAGACGCCCCGCCGGGAGCTGGACAAGATAGCTGGGATACTTGCCTCGAACAGGTAAGACAAAGCGATATCGTACTGGTCCTCAAGGCAGATGAAGCCGGCTGGGCGCTAAGGGAAGGCGAAATCGGCATCTGCCATGCAGAGCTGATGACTGCCATCAACAGCGCGCCAGGCAAAGTACGGGTTATTGTGCTTCAGAATTTGGCAAGAAATCCACGCCCCACATCCCGCGACAAACGCTTCGAGGACTATTTCGGGGCCTTGAACTTGTTCGTGCGCAGCGCCGGAACGCCGAAACAGCTTGATGATGCGATAGATCAGGCACTTGCCGATGCTGTTACTTCTTTGGCTAGGCTGGGAGTAAGGGAGGCGCGCAAAGGTCGATACTATCTCGGTGATGCGCTTGCATGGGGGAAGCTGGATTTTCGTGCGCGGCAGCGAGCCATGAAATCTGAACTGAGCGCAAGTCTGGCGGAAAGTGACGGCGCCAGGTTGGCCAATGACGTTATCCTGTTTCCGCTCGAAAATGCTCCGTTACTCTTGAAATTGGATGCGATCCCCGCGGCAATGTCCATTGCGGCCGGTCGAGAGCTCGTGGGGAGACCGTTTCTCTCCGATCACCTGGTGCATCCCGATAACAAGACAGCTATTGGGCCGCTGCATGTCATCGGCTGTTATGGCGGCACAACTGAGAGCCAAGCGCGCCAGCTGCTTGGATCGCCGTTCGCAGCGGATGACGATGCCGACACGAGATCGGCCAGGTCGTCTTCGTCGATCGGCCCAATGATATCGCGCAAGATGATGAATCCCT
>FRDC01000596.1_pt1 | contig 65544 bp, 54 predicted proteins | sample 1106171 | NCBI WGS metagenome assembly FRDC01 (sample SAMEA3930566, study PRJEB13176) | freshwater metagenome | biome: Drinking water system; feature: drinking water; material: water | place: Singapore | collected 2014-12-20 | reverse complement strand
AGGGGGTCATAGGTTCGAATCCTATAGCTCCCACAAAAATAGCCGTTTCTAAGGAGCGGCTATTTTTATTTTTCTTTTTCCCCAAATTCCACCAAATTTGTAATTCTCAAATCGGTATTAATTTGCATGTTCATTTCTTTTCCTTGTACAGTTCCTTTTGCAGTTCCGCTAATGATTAAGTTGTAGGCACTTCGCGTAATTTTTCCTCTTGCAACATCAATTTCTATTGTGCCTTTTTGATTTCCGCTTAATGTTTGTTTTAACTGAATTCCTCCCGGAAAAAAAGTATAAGGTGGATTATTAAAAGGTCGTAAATCGGATGTTAATTCAATTAATGCCATTCCATTTTTGATTTCTTTTAGCTGATAGTTATTTAAATATTTACATGGATAACCAAATGTAATTTCATTTGATCTTGTCCACCGGTCTCCTACTTTTACTTTTCCTGGAAAAATTGCCAATGTGTTGTTAATGTTTTCTTTCATAATTTTATCATCGTCAATTAAAGAATCGGGTAATCCAATACTATAAATTTCATTAGCGCCGGTTAATTCCAATACAGCGCCGGTTTTATCAATTTTCATTTTCAAAACTGAATTTTTCATTCTTCGAAACATTTTTCCTTCCAATGTTCCGTAGGTAGAAGAATCGCTTGAATTGAATTGTCCCATTTTCATGGATTCATATTTTCCCGTCACATTTGCAGTACCTTTTTCATCAACATCATTCACGTAAAAGTGCATCGTATTTTCCATTTTTATGGTATCCTTGCGTTGCATACCAAGTGGATCGGTTGATGAAATGATTTCTTGCCAGGTTGTGGTTATAATATATGATTCTCCTTTTTTATATTTGTTTTCCAATACAATTCCGTTAACACTATTTGATGCATTTTTTGTTTTAGCTTTTTTTTTACCACAGGATGTGAAAATAATTATGGCTAAAAACGAAATTTGAAGATATTGAAAAATATATTTATCCATAATAAACAGAATTAGTGATTAATCAGATTACTGTAAAAATCATTGTAAATTTTCTGATATTCAAAATTGTTTTTCCAAAATTCTCTAACCCCTTCGCGAAAATTATTATCCTGTTTTGGATTTGTAACAAATGCGTCAATAGCTTTAGCAAAATCGGTTGTGTTAAAATTCACATCAAATAGTTTTCCGGTTTTTTCATTAATAAATTCTAAAGCTCCGCCAACTTTAGTGGTAAATACAGGAATACCGAAACTCATGGCCTCGAGGTGAACAACGCCTAACCCTTCGGTTTCGCTAACGTGAACAAATAAATGAATGGGTTGAGTTTTATAAAAATTTATTAATTCATTATACGATTCAAAATGCGCAACTAATTCATAACTGATATTAGCGGGCAATTTTTTAACGGCCAAAAGCGTTTTTTCTGTATCAGGTCCCGAGCCAATATGAATCCAATGTACTTTTGAAGTAACATGTTTTAATATTTCGGGAATTAAATGAACCCGTTTTAATGGAATAAATCGCGAACAAGAAACAATTGTGAAAAGGGTTGAATTATCAATCGAATTTTTTCCATAATCAGTTGTTCCTAAATAGGAAAAATCGATTTTTTCGGCAAAAATATTTTTTTGTTTTACATAATTCATTGTGCTTTTAGAAACACAATAAACTTTTTTGCATTGCGAATAAATAAAATAGCGAAACGGTAAATAATTAAGTTCATGCCGCTCATCATAAATATCATAACCAAGAATTCGAAATGAGAAATTTGAAATTGAATTTTTTCTTTTCAAAATTGCTAAAGCCATGGCCCAATCATTCATCCAATAAGAATAAAAGATCGGATTATTAATCGGTTTTTTTTGCAAATAGGTTTCAATGCGTAAGGCCAATTCCTGCGCTATTAAAATTCGCAGTAACAATTCACGTCGTCGTTTATATACAGCTTTTTTATTTCCCGAATTAAAGAATTCAATCAATAATATTCGAAATGCTTTTAAAACATTTATAAATTTTTTTTTTATAAATTTTATTTCATCTTCATTTTCAATCAATCGAATAACCGCGGCGCGTTCATTTGTATTTCTTTTATGGTTGAACTCTTTATGTCCACTTCTTGGAAATAAAAACAAATTGTATTTTTTAGAAGCGAATTCAACTTCGTTTTCCAAAAAAGCTTCGCCGGTACCATACGGGAAATTTTCGGTGAACAATAATATATTTTGACTACTCGGATTCAAATTATTTTCAAATATAACCATTCCTTCAATGGTCGGCTCATTGGCTATAATGAAAAATAAATTTTAATGTGTTATTAAATTTAAGCAGACCATCCTTCTCTATCCAAACTTCTATACTGAATTGCTTCCGCTAAATGTGAAGTTTCAATAGTTTCGCTATGTTCTAAATCGGCAATTGTTCGTGCAACTTTTAAAATACGGTCGTATGCTCTTGCGCTTAATCCTAATCTTTGCATTGCGTTTTTCAAAAGCATTTGGCCTGATTCGCCAATAATGCAAATTTCAGTTACCATTTTTGATGGCATTTGCGCATTGCAATAAATACCGTTTAATTGAGCGAATCTTTTTTCTTGGAATAATCGCGCTTGGATAACTCGTTCACGTACATTTTTTGATGTTTCACCTTTCGACGGCGATGCTAATTCATCATAGGAAACCGGAACAACTTCAATATGTAAATCAATTCTATCAAGCAAAGGGCCGCTAATTTTACTCATGTATTTTTGTACTGCGCCGGGTGAACAAACACATTCTTTTTCGGGATGATTAAAATAACCGCAAGGACAAGGATTCATTGAAGCAACAAGCATAAATCCGGCAGGATAATCAACAGCAAATCGCGCACGTGAAATTGTTACTTTTCTTTCTTCAAGTGGTTGTCTCATCACTTCTAAAACTGTTCGTTTGTATTCAGGTAATTCATCTAAAAATAAAACGCCGTTATGAGCCAATGAAATTTCGCCGGGTTGTGGTACACCACCACCACCTACTAATGCAACATCACTAATGGTGTGGTGTGGTGCGCGAAATGGACGGCGTGCAACCAATCCGCCGGCGTGCGGAATTTTTCCGGCTACCGAATGAATTTTAGTTGTTTCTAAGGCCTCATCAATACTTAATGGAGGTAAAATTGAAGGTAATCTGCGAGCCAACATTGTTTTTCCCGCCCCGGGAGGGCCAATTAAAATTACATTATGTCCGCCGGCAGCGGCAATTTCAAATGCGCGTTTTATGTTTAATTGTCCTTTTACCTCTGAAAAATCAAATTCATACTCCTCTAATTTTTGTAAAAATTCTTCTTTTATGTTAATTGAAAATTTTTTCGGAGCTTTTCCATTATTAAAAAATTCTGCAACTTCTCGAATATTATCTACTCCATAAACCGCCATGCCCTCAACAATTGCCGCTTCTGCTGCATTTGGCAATGGTAAAATAATTGATTTGAAGCCTTGTTCTTTTGCCTTTAATGCAATAGGTAACGCACCTTTTATTTTTTGCAAAGTTCCATCAAGCATTACTTCACCCACCATTACAAATTCATGAATGTTTTCGCTTTTTATTTGTTCACTGGCCGATAAAATTCCGATTGCTATTGGTAAATCATAGGCCGATCCTTCTTTTTTTACATCAGCAGGAGCAAGATTTACAGTAATTCCTTTTCCCGGAATTTTATAACCAGTATTTTTTAACGCGGCGTGTAAACGATGCTGACTTTCTTTTACCGCAGCATCGGGTAAACCTACTATTACAAAATTGACTCCTGTACTTACGTTTACTTCAACGGTTACAATGTTTGCATTAATACCGAATACGGCGCTTGAAAATGTTTTTACGAGCATGGGTGTGGGTTTTTAAGTTAGTGTGTGACATAAAATGAATTGGAAAAAACGTTAATTGATGTGTTGCAGTTTTTTGAAACTTTTTTAAGTGTGTGCGTTAAGTGTTTTGGTTTGCATAGTTACGAATTAATTTAATTGGCACGAGTTTTGATTTTGTGTGTGCGAAGTTAATTGCTATAAATGCGGTTCAAATAGCTTAAAAATATGCAATTAACAACTTGAATTACAAATGTATAAGATTATAAAAAAGAATACAAATTTATTAAGGAAAAAGGTTATTTTTACAGTAAACACAATACCATTTTTAAATGAAACAATTTTTTACACTACTGCTTTCGGTAGTTATTTTAACGGGTTCGCTAAGTGCACAAGCTAAGGAAAAGGATGAAACCTGTTACGATGCTTATAAAAAGGCTTTTGATGAACGCGGTGCTTTTCCTGTTGAAGACGGTACATACAAAAATGTAATTATTAGTATTATCAATCCTAAAACGGGGACTGAATGTTATTCGGGAAAAGTAAAAGTTGAACAGTCACATGTAACCGCTATGTATTTGGCGTATGAAGACAATACGTATGAGTTTATTGACAAAAAATATAAAGGTGATAATAAAGCTAAAATAAATAATGGAATTACTGAACCTTTTATTACCGAAACCGGTGAAAAAATTTATGTAATTTTTACTGAAAAAATAAAACCTAAAAAGAAACAACTGAAAAAAGTAAACGGCCCCGATAAAAATTTCTAATATGAAATACTCAATCCTTTCTATTCTTTTTTTAGCCACTATTTTGATGGCTTTTAAACGCGATGTGGTTTTAAAAACCGATGATTATAAAGTCATAAAAGTTCAAGGAAACATTGTATTCAAAAATACCGGAAAGGCAATGTCTCAAGGCGATGTGTTTAAAGAAAACACAGTACTTAATTTTGCTTCTGATGACGCAAAAGCAACAGTAATTAATGCCGATAAGGGTCGCTTTGTATTGACAAAAAGCGCGAAAGGGAGTAACTTAATTCCTGCAATTAATAACATCGCTTCAAGAAGCGGAGCAATTTTAAATTTGATTGATTTACAAAATCATTTTGAAGGAAAATTAGCGATTATTGATGGCATGAAAATTAAAATCGCTTCAACTGATTTTAAAATGGATGACAATAGTTTTTTTTATTTGGAATATAAATACAAAGGCGAAATTATCCCTAAAAAACTTGGTCATGTTGGCGATTCATTGGTAATTGATAAAGCACAAGTGTATAAAGTTGACGGCACGTTGATTTCGGCACCCGATAGTCCTGAAGTTACTTTGAAATACCGAAATTCAAAAGAAAATAAAAACACAACTATTTCTACTTTCAATTTAGTATTTCCGAATAGCGATGAATTAAAAGGTGAGATTTCAATTATTCTCGATGAAATGAAATCGAAATCGATTGATAAAAAAATTGATGAGGTAGTTTCTTATGTGAACGAATTTTACGGAAAACCTGATAAATCCAATGTGAAATATTGGGTTGGAAAAAATTTCGGAGTTAAGTAGTCTTTTTAAAGCAATCGTTATTATTGCAAAACAATGGAAAGTTAAAACGGGAACTTTGCAATACCCTTTATTAATTTGTGCTGCTGTTTTAACCTTTGCTTATTTTTACGGAAAAATTGATAAGCTAAATTTACAACTTTGGATTAGATTTTTTTTATACAAATAGTATTACTATTGTACTGCTCCTTCTTTCAATTTTTCGGCATTCTCGGCAACCTGTAACGCATCAATCATTTCTTGAATATCGCCATTCATAAACGGCCCCAAATTGTAAATGGTTAATCCAATTCGATGATCGGTAATTCTTCCTTGAGGATAATTATAGGTGCGAATTTTTGCGGAACGATCTCCGGTAGAAACCATGGTTTTTCTCTTCGCAGCACGTTCCAACATGCGTTTATTATATTCGGCTTCAAACAATCGTGTGCGCAAAACAGTTAATGCTTTTTCGTAATTTTTTATTTGCGAACGTTGATCTTGACATTCTACAACCACTCCTGTTGGAACATGTGTTAATCGTACTGCCGACTCAGTTTTGTTTACGTGTTGCCCACCCGCACCGGATGCTCTAAACACATCTTTTTTAACTTCTGTCATGTTCAATTGCACATCTACTTCTTCGGCTTCAGGAAGTACTGCAACAGTTACTGCTGAGGTGTGTACGCGTCCTTGTGCTTCGGTTTCGGGAACACGTTGTACGCGATGTACACCTGATTCAAATTTAAAAATTCCATAAGCATCCGGAACATCAATGCTGAATGAAATTTCTTTATAGCTTCCGGGAATTCCTTCGTGCATATTAATAATTTCAACCGGTAAATTTTTAGAGTCGCAAAACTTTTTATACATTCGGTATAAATCGCCAACAAAAATACCGGCTTCATCGCCTCCTGTTCCTGCGCGTATTTCAACAATTGCTTTTCGAACATCTTCAGGATCTTTCGGAATAAGCAGTATTTTTATTTCTTCCTCCAGCTGAATTTTTTTCGCACTTAATTCTTCAACTTCCGTTTTAGCCATTTCGCGAAATTCTTCGTCTTTTTCGGTCAATAATACCAGTTTTGAACTTTCTAAATTATCAAGCACATTTTTGTAAGTTGCGTGTGCTTGCATTATGGGTTGCAAATCTTTGTATTCCTTATTGAGCGAAACATAACGTTTCATGTCGGCAATTATGCCGGGGTCAACAATAAGTTCACTTACTTCGTCATAGCGAAGTTTTATTGCGTCAAGTCTTTGTAATAAATCGTTCATATAATATTATTCGCTGTAAGTGAATTTTCCGTTAGGGGAATCAATGGTTAAGGAATGTTTTCCTGATTCAACGTGACCAATAATTTGCGCATCAATATTGAATGAATTGGCCACATCAATTATATTTTTGGCGTATTGGTCGTTACAATAAAATTCAAAACGATGCCCCATGTTAAATACCTTGTACATTTCTTTCCAATCGGTTTGAGATTCTTGTCGAATTAATTCAAACAAGGGTGGTAATTTGAATAAATTGTTTTTTACAATGTGTAAATCTTCTATAAAATGTAAAACTTTTGTTTGTCCGCCACCACTACAATGAATCATACCGTTTATTTTTCCGTCCAACTTATCCAATACTTTTTTCACAACAGGAACATAAGTACGGGTAGGAGAGAGTACCAGTTTTCCCGCAGTCACTTCACCATAATTGCCAATATTCATTTTATCGGTTAATTTTTTTGAACCGCAATAAACAACGTTAGTGCTTAATGCGTTATCATAAGTTTCAGGATATTTTTCGGCAATTGCTTTCGAAAAAACATCGTGACGGGCCGACGTTAATCCGTTACTCCCCATTCCGCCGTTATATTCATTCTCATAAGTCGCTTTTCCAAAGGAAGACAGGCCAACTATAACGTTTCCGGCACTTATGTTTTTATTGTCAATGATTTTTTTTCGAGGCATACGGCAAACCACGGTTGAATCAACAATTAAAGTGCGTGTTAAATCACCAACGTCAGCAGTTTCTCCTCCTGTTGACCAAATTCCAATACCATGATTTCGATACATTTGTAACAATTCTTCGGTGCCTTCAATGATTGCTTTTATCACTTCGCCCGGAATTAAATTTTTATTTCTACCAATAGTCGATGAAATTAAAATATTATCAATAGCACCTACGCAAGCCAAATCATCTAAATTCATTACTAAAGCATCTTGCGCAATTCCTTTCCAAACGCTCATGTCTCCCGTTTCTTTCCAGTAGGCATAAGCCAATGAGCTTTTTGTCCCTGCACCATCGGCATGCATAATTACGCACTGCGTTTCGTCATTTCCTAAATAATCGGGAACCACTTTGCAAAATGCTTTAGGAAATAATCCCTTATCAATATTTTTTATTGCTTCGTGTACATCTTGTTTAGTTGCCGATACACCGCGTGCGTTATATTTTGAATCAGACATTCGTTTAATTTATTTTTATGGTATTAAAAAAAAAAAGCCTTCTGCAATTGCAATGCAGAAGGCTTTATAATTATTTGTCACAGCTACTTCGTAGGATCAAAATCGAACCCGACAATTTTGAAGTCGGTTCTACGATTTTTTTGGTAAGCTTTTTCCTGCTCATCTTTAGTCGGCATTTTTTTAATGTCTGCTTCTATTAAAATAGGCTCAGTTTCTCCCATACCAACGGCTACTAACCTTCGCACATCAATCCCTTTTTCTTTAGTTAAATAGTCAACACATGATTGAGCACGTCTTTGCGAAAGCTTCATGTTATAAGCATCTTTACCGCGTTGGTCGGTATGTGATCGAAGCTTTACAACCCATCCCGGATTTTTAACCATCAAATCATATAAATAATTTAATGAGTCTTTTGAATTAATTGGCATTTTAGTGTCATTACCTTTTGCGCTTCCTGTTGGGTCGATCATCAACTCGGCGCGGTCATAAGCATACATTACTAAAGGCATGTGAAATACAGTTGTTTCAGTAACCTCACGTAATTTGAAAACCTTATAATATTCTTCACTTACATTTTTTCCTACGGTAGAAATTTGACCTTTTATCGATGAGTTTTGGTCGCCGGTTACGAATTTCTTTTTGCTTACTTCAATAGTATAAGTTGTTGCCATGTTAATGTAACGCTTGTCACCTTGAATTTCAAATTTAAATACACCATTAGCATCAGTTTTTACTTCGTAGCTACTGTTATCTGTGCCTACTAATTTCACAATTGCATCAGCAATTGGAGCATCGTTATCAAGATTTTTTACTTCAACCGTTAAAGAGAAAAGAACAGGAGGTAAAACAAAGCTCCAAATGTCATCACGACCTTTTGTTCCATTACGATTTGATGAGAAGAATCCACGGTCTTCACTTCCGTCAAAAATAATTCCGAAATCGTGTTGCGGTGAATTCATCGGATATTGTAAATTAACAGGAGTTCCCCATTTGTTTTCTCCATCTTTAGGCGCTTTGAAATTATCAAGACCACCCATTCCTTGATGTCCGTCAGAAGCGAAATATAAATTTCCTTCTTCAGTAATGAAAGGATACATTTCATCACCGGGAGTGTTAATGGTTGGGCCTAAATTTACCGGTGCTCCCCATTTTTTTTCACGACGATTGTAGGTTGACATCCAAAGATCTTTTCCGCCTTGCCCACCCTCCATATCTGAAGCGTAAATCATAACGTTATTATCTTTTGATAATGCAGGATGCCCTACGGTTAGTGAATCGTTAGGTTTTAAGCCTTCAACAATTTTTGCGGGAGTCCAATTTTTACCTTTCAACTCTGATTCGCAAATATTACAACCGAAATTCTTTTTAGGTTCGTGAGGGCAGCGTGTAAAATACATGGTTTCTTTTTTTGAATCTAAAATTCCTGCGCCTTCATTATCTGCGGTATTGATGACTTCTTTTAAAAGTTGAGGTTCGCCCCATTTACCTTTTTTATCGCGAGTGGTTTGCCACAAATCGGTAAAATTATCACCAGTATGTGCATCGGGTTTTGTACCGGTTGAACCTTGACGAGAAGAAGAGAACAATAGTATTTCGTTACGACGATCCATAAACATTGGGCAAAAATCGTAACTGGATGAATTAATTACTGTTTCATTGGTAATAATGTGACGTGTTGGTGATGCCATCCACTCTTGAGATTTTTTACAAGCTTCGGCCATTATTTGACCTTTTTTGTCGCCCGATTTTGTGTAATAGGTGCTATAATTTTTTTCGGCATCGCGATATTTATCTTTTGCTTTATCGTTAGCTTGTTCACGTTGGGCTTCGGCAATACGAAAATAAACGATTGGGTCTTTGTATCCACCTTCAATTGCTTTATTGTAATAAAGTTCAGCCTGATCGGGTTGAACAATTTGACGATAACATTCGCCGCACAAGAAATAGTAAAGTGCTTTTTTGTCGAGCTTTTTGTTTTCTTTTTCGGCTGCAATTTTAAATTTTTCTTTTGCGTCAAAATATTTTTCGTTTTTGTAATCAAACAAAGCTTCTTTTGCATGATTTTTTTGAGCAAGTACAGGTGATGACCCAACAACGCCTGCAATTAAAAGAATGGTTAATCCGTAGGTTATTTTCATAGTATTTTGCTACCTAAATTTTAGCTGTTTGCGAATGTACTAATTAATATTTATCAATGAACACGAGGTGTTAAAAAATCAAGTAATTCTTAGAATCCTGTGAGTAAAATTTCGATGAATCATAAACGATTTTCATACACATTTTCAAGGGCTTTTCGACTAAAATTATGGTTAACACTTCGAATAAGATTAGGCCTTTTGAGTTTATAGTACAAGTTGCTAACAGCCTAGTTAGTCGATGTTTATGTTTTTAATCAAGAGGTCTCTAAACGGGTGTATTTCAGTAATTTTTGTGAATGGAACAATAGTTAAGTTACCCCGGTTAACCATAAGGTCAGGCATTTGGTTAGTGAATGCTTAATAAATCACATTGAACTTTATTTATCAAAAAGAATAATTACACCACTGATTTAGAGTTGTGAAATAAATTTCAGTTTGCTAAGCGTTCAATTTATTTAGTGAAAAGTAACTCGCGCATTTTAGGTAAGGGCCATAATTCATCATCAACTAAAACTTCCAATTTATCGGCATGGTAGCGAATGTTTTCAAAAAATGGTTTTACTTTGTCGCAATAGGTTACAGATTTTGCGTGAGCCCCAACGGCGTTATTCGCCTTTTTGCGCGCTTCCAGCATTTCATTGGTAGCTGTAATTAATTTATTAGTATGCGTTGTAATTTCTTCCAATAAAGTCAATGTTGGAGACATTATTTTTTTTGCAGAAGATCCCAATGTGGTTTCTAATGCGGCTAAATTTCCCGCTAACTGATTTTGATATTTTATTGCAGTAGGAACGATGTGCGTAAACACTAAATTCTCAAACATTCGCGCTTCAATTTGCAATTTTAAAACGTATCGATCAAGTTCAATTTCATGTCTTGCTTCCAATTCACGTTCATTAAATACCCCCATCTCACTAAATAATTTAATGGTCTCTTTTCTTCCTAAAACATCCAATGCACGCGGAGTATCTTTTAAATTTGACAACCCTCTTTTTTCGGCATCTTTAACCCATTCTTCGCTATAGCCGTTACCTTCAAACCGAATTTTTTTTGAAGCAATAATATACCCTCGTAAAATTTGTAATATCACTTCATCACGTTCTTCACCTTTTTCAACTGCTTTATCAACTTCAGCTTTAAAAATTTGCAATTGTTTTGCCATAATTGTATTTAATGCAATCATTGCGCTGGCACAATTTGCCGATGAACCAACTGCCCGGAATTCAAATTTATTTCCGGTAAATGCAAATGGCGATGTTCTGTTTCTGTCAGTATTATCCAATAAAATTTGTGGAATTTTTCCGATGTTTAGTTTTAAATCAGTTTTATCATTGGGCGACATTTTTCCTGCTTTTACATTTTTTTCTAAATCATCAAGCACGTGCGAAAGTTGTGTGCCAATAAATGCCGAAATAATTGCAGGCGGTGCTTCATTTGCACCTAAACGGTGATCATTTGCGGCACTGGCAATACTGGCACGTAAAATATCGGCGTTATCGTGAATGGCTTTAATTGTGTTGATGAAAAAAGTCAAAAACATCATATTTGATTTTGGTGTTTTACCCGGGCTTAATAAATTTTTACCGGTATTCGTACCCATTGACCAATTGTTATGTTTTCCCGATCCATTAACACCCGCAAAAGGTTTTTCATGAAATAAAATTTTGAAATTGTGTTTGCGAGCCGTTTTATCCATTAAATCCATCAACAATTGATTGTGATCGTTGGCAACATTACATTCTTCAAATACAGGAGCACATTCAAATTGATTTGGCGCTACTTCATTGTGTCGCGTTTTTAATGGAATACCTAAACGATGAGATTCATATTCCAATTCTTTCATGAAAGCAAAAACACGCTCAGGAATTGATCCGAAATAATGATCTTCTAATTGCTGACCTTTAGCAGGAGCATGGCCAAATAAAGCACGACCACTCATTACAATATCCGGTCGCGCATTAAATAATGCTTCGTCAATTAAAAAATACTCTTGTTCCCATCCTAAGGTTGCTGTAACTTTTGTAATGTTTTTATCAAAATATTGACAAACATCGGTAGCGGCTTTATCTAAACAATGCAAAGCTTTTAGCAATGGCATTTTATAATCTAACGCTTCGCCGGTATATGAAATAAAAATGGTTGGAATACATAATGTTTTGCCCATTATAAATGCAGGCGATGATGGATCCCAAGCCGTATAACCGCGTGCTTCAAATGTATTTCTTATTCCACCATTGGGAAAACTTGATGCATCGGGTTCTTGTTGCACTAACATTGATCCCGAAAATTTCTCAATGGATTTTCCGCCTTCAATCGGTTCAAAAAAAGCATCGTGTTTTTCGGCGGTAGCATCAGTTAAAGGTTGAAACCAATGCGTATAATGTGAACATCCTTTTGACATCGCCCATTCTTTCATTCCTTGCGCAACCAACTCGGCAATTTCGCGATCAAGTTTAATGCCGTCAACAACACATTCTTTTACTCGATTATAAGCCTCGGGCGTTAAATGTTGACGCATGGCAAAATCATTAAATACATTTTCGCCGAAGTAGTCACTTACTTTATCGGATGCAGGATTTACATATTTAGGAGCTCGGTGGTAGAGGTCCTCAAGTGCTTTAAAACGGATAGTTGCCATGATTTTTATGAATTTTGACCGAAGGTATGGTAAAAAAAGGGGGGTAATTCAAAAAAAAGCATATATTTTTGTGAACATTGTGCTAAAAAGATGGGTCCACATTCGCTTTTTCATATTTTTTAGTTTTTTTAATTTACCTATTCAAGCTTCGCTGGATGCCTCCTTCGCTGAAGCTACGGAGGCTGAAAGTTTTTTATAGTTTCTGACTTGCTAATTTCACGACATGTTCATATTTCAAATTACACCAAAATTTCAATAAAATTTTAGCGCTCTCTGCGCCTTCTTCACGTCCTCTGCGGTTAAAGCTTTATCTTTACTCTATGTCAGAAAATTTAAAAATAAAAACAATGGCCGAGTGTTTGGCTGCCGGCGAAGTTCCTGAATATTTATTTTGGGTCGGCTGTGCAGGCAGTTTTGATGACAGAGCGAAAAAAATCACTAAAGCATTCGTAAAAATTTTAAATGCGGCCGATGTAAAGTTTGCCATTCTAGGAAGTGAAGAAACGTGTACGGGTGATCCGGCTAAGCGCGCGGGAAATGAATTTTTATTTCAAATGCAAGCCATGCAAAACATACAATTGCTCAATGCTTATGAAGTAAAAAAAATTGTGACGGCTTGTCCGCATTGTTTTAATACCTTAAAAAATGAATATCCGCAATTGGGCGGTAACTATGGAGTTATTCATCACACGCAACTCATTAATGAATTACTTGCTACAGGAAGAGTAAAAATAAAAGGCGGTGGCGATTTTAAAGGAAAAAAAATTACGTTTCACGATCCGTGTTATTTAGGAAGAGGCAATGACGTTTATGAAGCACCACGAGAAGTATTGCAAAAATTAGATGTTGAGTTGGCCGAGATGAAACGATGCCGACAAAACGGATTTTGTTGCGGAGCCGGTGGCGCACAAATGTTTAAAGAAGCCGAAAAAGGAAATAAAGAAGTTAACGTGGAGCGCACTCACGAAGCTTTGGAATTGCAACCGAATGTTATTGCAACCGGTTGTCCGTTTTGCAATACCATGATGACTGACGGGGTTAAAAATTTCAATAAAGAGAATGAAGTGAGCGTTTTGGATGTGGCGGAGTTGATTGCAAGGGCGGGGGAGTTGTGAGGAAGTATTTAGTATCTAGTCGTTATACAAGAGAACCCTTAACTGCAGAGGTGGAGAGAGGAAATAAATGATAAATCTGTGATATCTGTGTGAGACAGTATTTCAGATTGCTTCGCTCGTTCCTCTTTAATTTTACGTTAGTTTAAACAGATTGCTTCGCTCGCGTTCCTCGCTCGCAATGACCGTAGGCGCATAGTAAACATAATTCATGCTAAGTGTTACTTAGTGTGCTAAGTGCCTTAGTGGTAAAAAAACTACTTCACTATTAACTTAAACCCTCTACCGTGCACGTTTACGATTTCAATGTTTTCATCACTGCTTAGGTACTTACGCAGTTTGGCAATGTAAACATCCATACTGCGGCCGTTAAAATAACTATCGTCGCCCCAAACAGTAGTTAATGCAAAATTACGTTCTACCATTTCATTCAAATTTCCGCTGAGTAATTTTAATAATTCGTTTTCTTTCGTAGTGAGTTTTTGCGAGCTGCCTTCACACAACAATTCCTGTTTTAAGTGATTGAAAACATATTTACCCAATTTCACTTCGGGTTTATCGCTTAAATCACTTTTGCCTTTTATGCGTTTTACAATGGCATTCATTCGTGCAAGCAATTCATCCATGCTAAACGGTTTTGTCATGTAATCATCGGCGCCTAAACGAAATCCTTCAAGCGTATCTTCTTTCATTGACTTAGCCGTAAGAAATAAAATTGGAATTTGTTGATTCACTTTTCGAATTTCTTTAGCTAAAGTGAAACCGTCTTTTACCGGCATCATTACATCAAGCACTAAAAAATCATAAGTGTTTTTGAAAAATAATTCAAAACCTTTTTGACCATTGTTTGCCAATGTTGCCTGATGCCCCTTTGCATTAAGGTATTCAGTAAGGAGTGTTCCCAAATTCGGGTCGTCTTCAACGACGAGGATTTTAATTTTGTGTTCCATAAACGGGTAATATAATTGTGAATGTACTGCCTTTGCCGGGTTGACTTTCAACTGCAATTTGGCCATTGTGTTTTTCTATTATTGCTTTAACGTATGCGAGTCCTAAACCAAATCCTTTAACATCGTGTAAATTTCCGCTGGGTACACGATATAATTTATCAAATATTTTTCTCAAATTTTCGCGGCTGATACCAATACCATTATCCGTAACCGCTATGCATAAATTATTTTCTTTATTGTATGTTTTAATAATTAAATGCGGTGTGTCATTGCAATATTTATTGGCGTTATCCAATAAGTTAAATATTACGTTAGTAATGTGAACTTGATCGCCTTGAATGGTATCGTTAACAGCGGTAGGTAAATACTCCAATGTACCACCGCGACGTGTTACTTGTAACTCGAAAGACTGAATTAAATCTTTAATCAAATAATTCACAGGAATGGGTTGAGGTTTTAATTTTAATTCGCCGCGCTCAATAACAGCATTGGTTAATACACTCTCAACAAGTGTGCCAAGCCTTTTGTTCTCGTCACGAATCATTCCAACATAATTGCTGCGTTGTAGATCGGTTGATGAAATGCCTTTATCACTCAACATTTCACATGCAAGGGAAATAGTAGAAATAGGTGTTTTTAACTCATGAGTCATATTATTGATGAAATCGTTTTTCACCTCCGAAAGTTTTTTCTGTTGAACAATTGTGGAAATGGTGTACCAGAAAGAACCGATAATAATTAAAATAAATAATCCCGAGAAAAGCAACATCAACCACATACTGCTAATGAGGTAACGCTTTTGATGCGGAAAATAAATACTAAGAATAGTAGGAGGTCGAAAATAATCGCCTTGAAATAAACGAATGTTGTAGCCCTCGTTTATTAAATCTTTTGTGTAAGATTTACTATTTTTATTTTTAAAAAGTAAAGGATTTTGGTACACATCAAATACCGCAAATTCGTATTCGGTGAGAATGCCATGAATTTGCAATTCTTCTTTTAAAATAGAGTCAAGTTGTCGAGGCGTTATACGTTTATGAACCGGTTGGTTACGGTGCATGTGAAACATTTCATTAAGAATATTCTCAACAATTTCTTCGCGCTGACTAAACAATTGATTTCCAAATGCGGTCAAATCATCTTGAATATTTCCTGAAGAATCGGTTGTATTTATTTTGTTGTCTAATTCAGGATAAATTAAATTTTGATTTGTTCCTGTATTTTTGGGATTAGCAGTAAATGAATTTTCGTATATTCGAACTCCGTTAGCTGTATCTATAGATTCTTTATGTGATTCAGAAATTTTAAATTGTTGACCATCTTTTTCTATAATAGTATCTTTTTGTTCACTTTTTTGCAAAACCGGTTTATTTTTTTTTGGTGAAATATGTTTTTGAAGACGATTTATAAAATTACGTGTGGTTTGATTGTACTTGAAAGTATTCATTGCTTCAAGTCGTTCAACGCGATTTACTGTACTTAACAATACATGCGAAATATCTTTTTTAAATTGCTCTTCTCGGAGTGATAAAGCATTATTAATCCAGTAAACTTGAATACCAATTAGTCCTACCAATGCTATTGTAATAATTACAATGGTAATTGGAATAGTGGTAGAAATAATTTTTACCGATATGCGATTACGATTTGACACTAAATTCAAATTTACGTTATGCGCTACCATAAGTAATAGGGTTAACGTTTTTTAACACTCATTAACCGAGCTTTAACAGCGTTCGAACAAATTGCGAAATAATTTTGTTTTAAAATTCAACATCGTATGAAAAAAACAATAAGACCAATTTATACAGCGTTAATGGTTGGAGTTTTAGTTTTGACAACTGTAACATTCGCTTTAGCATCGAAAAGCAGTGGCGATAATGATAAAGAAAAGAAGAAAAAAGTTGAAAAGCGAATAGAAATTGTTGATGAGAACGGACAAAAAAAAGTAACCGTTACAACTTTTGAAAACGGAAATAAAAAAGTTGAAACTTTTACAGGAGAAAAGGCCGAAGAGTATTTAAAGAATAATTCAAATGGCAGCGGAAATTTTCACCTGTCGTTTGATATTGACATTGATACAATAAAGGGAAAAAATTCAATAGATTTTTCAATAAATGGATTGGACGATGAGATTGAAAAACAAATTGAAAAAATAATGAATGAATTGAAATTATTGGCGAAGGATACCGACTTTAATTTTGATTTCGATAAAATGTTTAAATCAATTGATACTTCAATACTGAACAATAATTTTAAAATTTACTCGTTTAACTTTAATGACGATATGAAAGCTTTGGATTCATTGATGAAGAATTCATTTAAATTTGAAATGCTTTTAAATGATGAGGATGTTAAGTCTGATAATAGCGAAAAACCAAGTAAAAGTGGTAAAACAATTGCAATTACAAAAAGTGTTGTAATTGAAAATTTGGATAAAAGAACTAATGCCGAAAAAGATTTAAATATATCTGATTTAAGTTTTTTTCCAAATCCAGGTAATGGAAACTTTACTTTGCGTTATAAGAGTGAAAGTTTAGATCAAATAAACCTGATGATTACCGATATGAGCGGGAAAACAGTTTATAGTGAAAGAATATCGGCTACAGGAGCTGTACTTAGAAATATTGAATTAAGTGAGCCAACAGGGGTGTATATTTTAACCCTTAAACAAGGTAAGAAAAGCACTTCAAAAAAATTGGTTATTGAATAAAGAAAATACTGCCAACCGTTCTTTTCACCTGTTAAAGTAAATACCGGCAGTGTATTTGCAATGTTATGAATCCGGATCGTAATTGGTCCGGATTTATTTTTTCAGCCAATTTTATAACAATATTTTCGGGACTAAATTTTGTAAGTTAGTTTTATTATCTTTATTGAATGAATAGACTTTTATTTTTCTTTTTAATTGCGATAAATTTTCACGCCATTGCACAGTCGCATGTTGATTTCGGCATAAAATCCAAAGAAGATTCCGTTAAATTTTTCAAGAAACAAATTACCGGAGTTGAAAGCCGATTAGAAGATTTAAAACTTGAGCGGTTAAGGAAAGATTTAACTGCTTTTGGTTTACCAAAAACCGAGAAAGATGAAGTACTTATTATACACAAAGCAATGATGTTGGTTTATAGTGAAAAACATGAGCAAGCAAAATGGGTTGCGCATATTATAACCGGTGATGTGATTTTTGGTAACGAGGGTCGCACTAACGATTTTAGACCCGATACAATGATTAAAACAGGTTCGGCAGTAGAGTTGGATTATTTTACAAAAACAAAAGTAGGCGACGGTTATAAGTATGATGGGTTTGGTTACGATCGCGGACATTTAGCGCCCAGTGCAGATTTTAGATGGTCGAAAAAGGCATTGAGTGAAAGTTATTTGTATTCGAACATGTCGCCTCAGGTTGCCGATTTTAATCGTATTTCATGGGCGAAATTGGAAGACATGATGCGTGGGTATATTTTAAAAAATCCGCATACTCAATTGTATGTTATTACAGGACCAGTTTTAAATGATGCCTTACAAAAAATTGAAAGAGGAAAAAATAAAGTAAGTATTCCTATTAAATATTTTAAAGTTGCACTTGATTTAAATAATAAGCAAGCTGTTGCTTTTGTTATGGAAAATAAAAAGGCGGATGCGCCAATTGAAACTTATGCAACAAGTATTGATGAAGTTGAAAAACTTACAGGGATCGATTTTTTTCCAATGTTGCCAGATACTTTAGAAGAGCGAATGGAAAAGATGAAAAATGTTAAAGCGTTTTTATCGGCTAAAGAACAAAATGATGTAGAACCAATTGAAGCTACGACATTGCCAAAAAACACATTCAATACCGTGCAGGCACAACTGTATATGGGAAAAGGCGAAAGAGTTACAGTTTGCGGTACAGTAGTGTCAACCAAATTATCGTCGAAGGGGAATGTATTCTTGAATTTGGATAAACAATTTCCCAATCAAATATTTTCGGTAACTATTTTTAAAGACAGACTAATCAATTTCACTTATGATCCTGAAAATTTTTTATATGGGAAAAAGATTTATGTTACAGGAGTAATTACTAAGTACAATGGTGTTGCGACTATGAACATAGAAAATGAGAAGGCTATCAGAATAGAAGGAGATGAAGATTAAAATCCAATTCCCTTTTTATTGCTGTTATTTTCAAGTTTTACAAAATCAAATTCGGCAACATCAGCTTTTGTAACTGTTGAAATCATTTCTCGTGTACGCTTTGCCACATCCATCTCGGCCATTCTTAAATTTTGATTTTTTATCGATTCCTGAACAATTTTTCGTACTTCCCTTGCGTTTCCAAAAAATTTATCACGCTTATTGTAAGCCACAGTTAAATATTGTTTTAAATGATTGCTTGCTTCACTATCCGGTGCTAATTGTTCGTTTTTATACAGTCGAATTGCGATTTCCATCAATTGATCGGCTGAATAATCGGGAAATTCAATAACTTTTTCGAGCGTGATTGTAAGCCCGGATTTGTTTTCAAAAATTCTGCCATGTTATCGGTATATCCCGCAGCTATTAATACAAATTGACCGCGTAAATCTTCCATACGTTTTAGTAATGTATTTATCGCTTCACTGCCAAATTGGTCATGACCGCCCATTTGCAAAGAATATGCTTCATCAACAAATAAAACTCCGCCCATCGCTTCATCAATTGTTTGAGCGGTTTTTATTGCTGTTTGACCCGAGAAGCCTGCCACCAGTCGTTCCCGATCACATTCAATTAAATGTCCTTTTTCAATAAGACCAAGCGCTTTTAAAATTTTTGCGTATATGCGCGCAACGGTAGTTTTTCCGGTTCCCGGATTTCCGGTAAATGCGCAGTGAAGCGAAAATTTATTAAGCACATCTTTGCCAATTTCTCTGTAATATTTTACCAATTTTACCTGTTCGTGAATTTCATTTTTTACAGGCTCAAGCCCAACTAATGAATTTAATTCGAATAAAGCATCGCGAAGCAAAGGTTCGTCAACTTTTAAATCAAGTTCTTTAATTGCCTTAGATCCAAAAATTCTATTCACATCTTCACTCGTTACAAGCGATAATTCTTCGTTAGTAAGTTTTGACATATTGCCCAATTTCATTAAGCGCAATCCCATGTTCATTTTTGCTTCGTCAACTATACCTAAAGCCATTCGAGCGTTTCCGAACGTTCTGTTTCGTGATCGATAAGCATTCGTGATTTCGTGATCGATAAGCGTAAGTGCCTCTGGAGTTATTTGTAATTTTTTTGCATTAAATCCTTTTTGTGCAATGGCCATAAGTTCTTCAGGCATATAATCATCAAAATGAAAGTAATGGTTAAAACGCGATTTTAAACCCGGATTAGAATTTAAAAATCCGGTCATTTCTTTTGGATATCCCGCAACAATAACTGCTAAATCTCCTTTACCATCGCTCATTTCTTTCATAATAATTTCAATCACTTCACGACCAAAATCTTTTGAATCATCATCACCCCTAAAAAGGGAATAGGCCTCATCAATAAATAAAATTCCACCGCGTGCTTTTTCAATTACCTTTTTTACTTTTGGTGCAGTTTGTCCAATGTATTCGGCAACCAAATCGGCACGATCAACTTCCATCACATGTCCTTTAGTAAGCAACCCCATTGCCCTATATATTTTTCCTAAAATACGCGCTATGGTAGTTTTTCCGGTTCCTGGATTTCCGGTAAGAACGGCGTGCAGATTTATTTTTTCATTTTCTTCGAATCCTTTTTCTTTTCTAATTTTTACAAAGTTTAGATAATTAATATAATCATTAATTTTTGATTTGACGACATCCATTCCAATAAGTTCATTCATTTCGGTTAGTAAACTTTGCAAATCTTTTTCATCACTTGCTTGTGCATCGGTAATGGAAACACCTTTTCCAAGTTGAATATTTTGGGAAAATTCGGGAACACCTTCTACAAATTCATCTCCTACTTCAAAAGGAATAACGGCAATGAGTTTATTCATAAAAAGAACTTCAACCGCATATTTGTTTTTAAACCAGGTTCCTGCTTTTGAAGAGCCCCAACCGCTACAAAGAATTTTTTCTTTGTCTTTAAAAAAAACAAGTTCAGAAGTTTGTCCTTTTACTTGCCCTTCATCATTAACAAAAATGTAAATAAGTTCGGCGTTAAAACCATAACTTAATTTAGATTCCATAGTTAATTCGCACCACATGTAGCGCGTTTCATCCATTTTAAAATGAGTATAATATTTTCGTTCGCCAATAACAGGTTCGGTGTGATCTCCTTCAAATAATTTTACAGATTTAACAGAGAAAAATGGATTTTGTGTATCGGTTACATCTTCTTCATCCTCTATATAAAAAGCTGCGGTACCACATTGTTTTTCATCAATAAAAGCTACCCATTCGTATGCTCCTTTTTTCCAAAACACTCCTTCAGTCGCATTTCCCCAACCTTCCCGTACGAATGAAATATTTTCTTCCTTTAAAATTTTTTTTGCATCGACTTTAATTTCGCATATTTTATTACGGTCGCGTCCGTCAATTTGATTGCATACCAAAAGAACATTGCATGTCCAATCTTCTTCATCAAATAATTTATTGTAAAAACTGAATTCACAGTATAAGTAACCAATTTCTTTTCGATTAAATACTTTGCGGTATTTTTTTTTTGCGTCGCCTAACCATTCGGTATCACAATACGAAAAAATTTCTTTGTGTTTGTATTTAATAAAATCAGGATTATTGGTGCTTCCCATAAATGAAATTTTAATGTGAATTTATGGAAATATTGATTGGATTGCAGGAAAATTTTTAAGCAAATTTTTAGAAAAAAATGATGCGTAATTCGATTATTCAACCGGAAAAAGGAGTAAGAGATTATTTAATTCTTTAGTTTTATCAGTTTGGCCTGCCTTTTCATGGGCGCTTGCCAAGTTTGCAATCATTCGTTTAATAATGGTTAAATTGTTGCACGGATAAAAAAATGATGCGTGAGTTTCGACCTTTAGCTGTTTAAGAAATTGTTCAATTTCTTTACGATTAAAAATACTTCCTTTACTGAAGGGATTTATATAGAATAAAACCTCTTCATCATTACCTTCCATTTGTTTGATGATATTGTACCGATCCATATACGCAACTACAAAATGATTAGGAAGATTAATGCCGTAAACGGGAATTTCAAGTTGTTTACAAATAAGAATATATACGATTGAGAGACTTAATGGATTCCCTTTTCCTGTATCAAGCACCATATTCAAATACGAATTTTGGGGTGAGTGAAAATCTTTTTTATTAGCAGTTAAGCTGTAAATATCAAAAAGAATATGATTAATAATGCGCACTTGTTCAAAGGCAGTTAAATTTTCATTAAGCTCAAGCCAAACATCATGCTTCATTTGATTGATTCGCTTTTTTATACGCTCTTCATCCAAATCGGGATATTGGTAACGGTTTACAATTAAACAACCCTCTAAAAGATCATTGGCACCACCCTCAATCCATCGTTCTAAATTTTTCTTTACCGATTCATATTGAATTTCATGAATGAGTTGTTCTATTCGGGTTTGAAAAATGAGTCCGTATTCATTATGTCCCCATTCATTTTCCAAAACGGGAATTACATCAGTGCCCAATGCTAAAAGTTGACCCTTTATGATGCTGTAAATGGAATCATCGGGGTCGTCAATAAGGCTTATCATGGCCTTAATTTCGGTTGGGTTGAGCATTGACATTTATACGATACCCCGAAGGGATTAGTTTATTGTAAAGTTACCGGATGAGCAATTTGCAGGATTAATGCAACGCCTATATGTTTTAACAATTACGTTGTTAATCGGTCAAGAGTTTGACCAATTATTCTATTTAGCGTGGCGTGATGGTCTTTACTATAGGTTTTAGTATAGCGGTTTGCAATAATTGCACAAATGGTACAGGCTTTGTGCCCTAACGAAGAACATAAACCGAAAAGCGCCGAGGTTTCCATCTCATAATTGGTAATTTTTTGCTGATGCCAATTAAAAGATAAAAACAATTCATTAAGATCTGGTCGTTTAGGGGATAAACGCAAAACTCTGCCTTGTGGCCCATAAAATCCATTAGCGGTGGCTGTAATTCCCGAATAATTTTCTTTTTCAAGTAAAGAGAATAAATCTGCGTTAGCGCTCACTGCGTAAGGCGGGTTCATTTCACTGCTCCAATTGGAGTGTAACAAAAACGACCGAAGTAATTCTTTTTCATCGTTTGTGTTTTCAAATTGGTAGAAGGGAAGTACTCCATCAAAACCCAGTGCATATTTAGAAACAACTGCCGAGTCAACAGGAATTTCTTTTTGCAAAGAACCCGAGGTACCAATGCGAACAATGGTTAGCGAAGTTTTTTCTTTGTGTATTGTTCGAGATGAAAAATCAAAATTTACCAAGGCATCCAATTCATTTACTACAATATCGATATTGTCGGTTCCAATTCCTGTTGAAAGTGCAGTAATTTGTTTATTTTTATAGGTACCGGTATGAGTTACAAATTCTCGATTGGAAACCTGATGATCAATTTTATCAAAAAGTTTTGAGATTTCGGCAACTCGATTTTGATCGCCTACTACGAGTATAATTGGAGCAATTTGGTGCTTGTGTAATTTTAAATGATAAATACTCCCATCAGGATTAAAAATTAATTCTGATTCGGGGGCGGGAACATTACTGCCTTGCAGAGCAATGTTTTTCATACTTATTTTTTATCGAGTGTACTAAATACTGTTTTCAAAATATCTGATACACGAGCAATAGGATCTTTGCGAATTTTTAATTCCTCATCGGCAATTAAGGTAAACAATCCAGACATTGCGCGTTTGGTCACATAATCTTCAAGATCGGGATTAACCTTATCGCCGCCTGTTAACGCTGTAACAGCATTGTATTTATTAATTACAGGCTCCCAATATTTAGTAAGTTGAACTTTATCAATAGCCGATTTTACTTTAGGTTTAAAAGCAGTATAAAGAGCAGATGACGTTTTGTCTTCCAAATATTTTGTTGCGGCGTTATCAGCGCCTTTTAAAATATTAAATCCATCAGCAATAGACATTGAAGTAATTGCATTTAAGAAAATTGGTTTAGCTTCTTTTGATGCCTCTTCAGCGGCACGATTAAGGGTTAATACGAATTTATCAACCGGTTCTTTAAACCCTATACCTTCAAGTTTGTCTTTCACTTTAATAGCGTCGGGAGGAAAAGGCAAAAATATTTTTGCGTTTTTAAAAAAACCGTCTGAGGCCGAAGCACTGGTTGCCGAATTTCCTGTACCAACCGATAAAGCTTCTTTTAAGCCTTGAATTACTTGATCGTTGGTTAATCCTTTTTCTTGGGTTCCGTTATTTAATACGCCGTTTGTTGTATTAAGAACTTCCTGCATAGTACACCCCGCAATAAATAAAGCGGTAAATACTGTTAAAATTAATTTGTTTTTCATAGTGTATTGAAGGCCTAAATTTAACTAAAAACCTATAACTGCATCAGTTTATTTTGCAACCAATAACAAATACCGTGCAATTAATAAAATGTGCGAACTTAGTTTACATAACTGCGTAGATTTGAACGGTGAAAGTGTTTCGTAAAATCAGGCATTTTTTTAAGCGCTATAAATGGTGGTTTAGGTGTGCCTTTTTCCTTTTATTTATAGGATACTTGTTTTGTTTACCGAAAACCCTTTTTAATGATCCTACTTGTACGGTTGTGCGCGATAGAAATGGTGCAATTTTAGCCGCACGTATTGCCGATGATGGTCAATGGCGTTTTCCGCACAATGAGAATATTCCGAGAAAATTTGAAAAAGCAATTATTCAGTTCGAGGATCGAACCTATTATTCACACTGGGGCGTGAGTATAAAAGCAATTGGTCGTGCAATTAAACAAAATTTTAGTGCCGGTGAGGTCGTAAGCGGCGGAAGCACTATAACAATGCAAGTAATTCGAATGATGCGTAAGAATAAGTCGCGTAATATTTTTCAAAAAACTATTGAAGCGCTAATGGCAACGCGATTAGAATGGCGATTAAATAAAAAAGAAATTTTGGCGTATTATTGCAGTAATGCCCCAATGGGGGGAAATGTAGTTGGATTGGACGCAGCCGCTTGGCGTTATTTTGGCAGAAGCGCCAATCAATTGTCTTGGGCAGAAACAGCAACGCTCGCTGTATTGCCGAATGCTCCTTCTTTAATCTTTCCGGGAAAAAACCACCATAAACTACTGCGAAAAAGAAATCGATTATTAAAACGATTGTATGAAACCGGCGAAATGGATAAAACCGATTACGAATTGTCGTTAACAGAACCTTTACCGGTAAAACCGCCGATGCTACCAACTATTGCACCACATTTAACAGAAGCTCTAATTAAAGAAAAAAGAAAAGGTGAAAATGTTATTTCAACCATCGATAAAAACATACAACAAAAAGTAAACACTTTAATTCAATTGCATCACGAACGGTTAAAATTAAATCAAATTTATAATGCAGCTTGTTTAGTAATTGATACACATACCGGTGAAATTTTGGCTTACGTAGGAAATACCGACGATAATGATCCCGAACACGGTTGTGACGTTGATGTAATAAAATCACCACGAAGTACGGGAAGTATATTAAAACCATTTTTATACGCAGCATTGTTGCAAGAAGGTTCAATTACACCCGATATGTTAGTTCCTGATGTTCCGTTGCATCTAACGGGGTATGCACCTAAGAACTTTTCGCAACAATACGAAGGTGCAATTCCGGCTTCGGGGGCATTGGCACGGTCTTTAAATATTCCAGCAGTACGAATGTTGCAGCAATTCGGACTGCAAAAGTTTCATCGTTTATTAAAGAAAGAAGGAATGTCAACATTGAGGAAACCGGCCAATCATTACGGTTTATCCCTGATACTTGGTGGTGCAGAAGGAAAACTGTATGAATTGGCTGCCATGTATTACGACTTAGCACAACCGTTGTTAAAGCGTAATGAATATCCCGAAATTCATTCAATAAAAAACGGCAAAACGAAAATGCGTAAACCAATTTTTAGTAAAAGTGTCAGCTGGCTAACGTTGCGCGCACTTCTGTCTGTAACACGTCCCGAGGGAAACACTAACTGGCAAACTTTTGAAAGTTCGCAACGAGTGGCGTGGAAAACGGGTACCAGTTTTGGTTTTCGCGATGCGTGGTCAATTGGAGTTACGCCAAATTATGTGGTTGCGGTTTGGATTGGTAACAGCGATGGAGAAGGCCGGCCCGGTTTAATTGGCATACAGGCGGCGGCACCAATGATGTTTGATGTGTTTAATACTTTACCAAAGGCGAAATGGTTTGAAAAACCAACCGCCGATATGGAAGAGTTTTTGGTGTGTTCGGTATCGGGTCACCGGGCGAATGATCTTTGTCCGCAAACCGTAAAACAGCGTATGCCAAAAACTTGTGAACAATCGGTCGTATGTCCGTATCACGTTAGTTTAACATTGGATAAAACTAAAAAATTTAGAGTAACCGATGAATGTTATGAGCCTGCAGAGATGGTGAACGAAACATGGTTTATTTTACCGCCGTTGGTTGAACATTATTACAAAAAAAGATATCCGTTTTACCGAGAGGTGCCAACGTATATGGAAGGTTGCAGTAGTGATAAGCCAGATGAGAACATGGCTATTGTTTATCCAAAAAAGCCAAGTAAAATATTTATACCGGTGGGGTTGGATGGAGTAAGAGAAAAGGTAATTTTTGAATTAACCCATCGTGACCATAATGCGGTTGTGTATTGGCATTTGGACGATATGTTTATCGGGTCAACACAAGATATACATCAAATGGAGGTGAGTCCCGAGCCGGGAAAACATATACTAACAGTGATGGATGAGAAAGGGGAGAAGATTGTGCAACGGTTTGAGGTGTTGGAGAAACTTTGATGTAAGATTTAAGAAGTGAGAAATAAGAAATAAGAAATGGGAAGTAAGATTTAAGAAGTCTAATTTAAGATTTATAATGAAGAAAATTATTTATTTAGTTGTTTTAGCACATTCGTTTGCTGATGCGCAGGTTTATAAAGGGACGATTGGAAAATACCCGATTACTTTTGAGTACATGCAAGATACTTACCATTGGTACAAGGCAAGGTATTTTTACAATAAAGTAAAGCAAGATATTTTTTTGTATGCCGAAGAAAAGGACTCATTGACATTGGAAACAAATGGAAACGAGAAAGAATTAAACGAAGTTTTTAAAATCAAATTTGTTTCGGGATCAAAAAAAATTACCGGAACGTGGAAAATGAAAGATAAATCGTTACCGATTAATTTAAGTTTAGTGGACACTTCAAAAATAACATCAACTTTTATTGATAATAAACGTGTACAAGAATTGAAGCAAGAAAATGTTTATGCTTTTTTGAAATTGGTGAATTTAGTTTTAACGAAAACAAAAACGGCAGTGTGGGATGAGAACACTACTTTGGATTGGTACAAGGATGATTTAACCAAGACAGAAGTATTTCGAATAAATAAAAGTAAATTTATTTCGAATACAGGAAGAATAAATCGTGAATTGGAAGAAATTCAAGTAAATGAAATTGTAGCTTTTCATACTTGCATGGCTGGTGCGCCGGGCGGCGGCGATTATAGTTTTAGTTGTAGTTTACAATATTTGAGTAAGGAATTATTGTCGATGCGTTGCATGGCGGGTTATTATTGCGGAGGCGCGCATCCCGATTTTGGCGGATGGGGAATTACTTATGATTTAAGTACAATGAAAGTTTTAGAGTTAAAAGATTTGTATGAATTGAATAATGACACAGGAAGTTTCACAGAGAATTGGTACAATTTATTGCATGAAGAATATCCGGATACTTACCCTACAGTGGAAGAAATACAAAAAATTAATGACGAGGGGATTAATGACTGTGTTTATACACCTGATGTTTGGAGTGAGTACTCATGGTTTTTGACGAAGAACGGACTTTTTTGTTCGGCGTATTTTCCCAGAGTGATGCGTCCTTGTGATTTGTATGAAGGCGATCCGGCGATACCTTTTAAGAAACTTGAGAAGTTTAGGGCAAGTGGTAATAATTTTAAATTTTAAATCCCATATAACTATGGGGACAGTGTGAACCATTAACCGCAGAGGACGCTAAGAAGGCGCGAAGGACGCAGAGAAAATAATAAATAAATCTGCGTTTATCTGCATTCCCAATTGCTACCTAGACTGCAAGAACCTTTAAACCACATGGTGACTTAGAAGAGTCGTGTTTTAAAAAAACAATTCATTTCAAGACGCTATTTTTACTTTGATTGCTTAAAGAAATGAAATTTACATATACATACATTATTAAATAAAATAAAAAAAGGCTCCAAAAAAGGAGCCTATTTATTTAAGATTGATTTTTTTTAATTAAAAGAAATACAACCATCTTTTACAGTAATGCTTGAACCGTCTTTTACGGTTACATCGCCGCATGAGGTATGTATAACACAAGTGGTTGCACCCCCCTGAATAGTTACTGATGAAGTTCTGCTTGACTCGAAAGTCACTGTTTTTTTACTTCCGTCAATGCTAACGTTCATTGTGTGGTTTTTAGAATCTTTATTGTAATAGCGAATAGTGATTGCACTAAACGCCGATGAAACCGCAAATAACATTGCGACTGCAGTAAATAAAATACTTTTTTTCATAATTTAATTATATTTGATTGCATAAATATACCCTTTTATGGATAATCTTTCCAAAACGCAAAAATAAAAACAGAATTATTGATTTTAACAATTTTACGCCTGCGCAGTTGGTCCGCCAAAATTCATAGGAAAACCGGGATCAGTATCTTTGATGGCACCATTTACCTGTTCAAACTTCATTAGATTATCTGCTAAAGCACGCATTAAACGCTTTGCATGTTGAGGCGTAAGTACTATGCGTGATTTAACTCGTGCTTTTGGAACACCGGGCATAATTTTAATAAAGTCAACAACAAATTCACTATTTGAATGAGTAATGATGGCAAGGTTCGAGTAAATTCCTTCGGCTACTTCTTCGTTTAATTCGATATTGAGATGATTTTGCGGATCTTTTTCGTTTTCCATAAATGATTAATTTCATATTAAAGGGTTAAAACTACGGCATTTTTTGAATAATTTCCCATAAATATTTTAGCATATGAGAATTTGTTTTTACTAATGCTTTTTGCAACGATTACAATTGTTAAGGAAAAAAATTTTTTTGAATTGAATAATAATTTATTAGGAAAATGTGGCAGCGCAAGAATTTTTGTATCAAATGCTTTTACGAATGGTGACGGTACGAATGATGTTTTTATTCCCAAATTTGGAGTATTTGCACCGGTTGAATAAGCCTTAGTTATTTACAATTAATGGGACGAAAAAATATTTGAAACAAAAGATGTTAGAATAGAGGGTAAAATTAAAAACTATTGTGCAAGTGAAGGCGTTTTGTTTGGAGCATTAGCTATAAATATGAAAGTGGTTTTGAAATGAAAAGAAATTGGGAACGTTGCTTTTTTGTCGTGAATTTTAGAGATTATTTTTTGAGAACGAAAATAAAACGTTGACCCTACCGCCAGCGATGGGAGCGACATAAAACAAAGTATTTGGCCGATTTACTTAGCCGAGCAGGCGATTGAAATGAGCCCGCAGGAGGCTTAGTAAAACGTGACAAATACACGTTTTATACAGCGTACAGCGCGCTCATGAAGCAGAAAATTATTTGCCGTTAGCCGAAATGAAAAGTTTATCTATTTTTCGCTTCATGGGGCGGAAAAAAACAGGATTAAAGGTTATTGTTAAATTTATATTTTAGATTACCGTTCATAAATTTCATTTTCCGTTTAGCTAAAAGATCAATTATTCATTTATAATTCTTTAAATTTGGCACAAACTTAAAAGCTGTGAAAAAACTTCTACTTATTGCGATTGTACTACTTAGTGCAAAAGCGTCGATGGCGCAATTGGTTTGGGCCGATGTTGCACCTATTTTTTATAACCGATGTGACCGTTGTCACAATCAATATGGCTACACCGGGGTTTCCTTTTTAACCGCCAGTGAAACCGCAGCTAATGCGGCAACCATTCAAGGTTATTTAAGTTCGGGTTATATGCCGCCGTGGAAGCCTGATACGACGTACACCCGCTTTACTCACGAGAATTTAATTGGCGCAGGCGAAAAAGCGGCAGTATTAAGCTGGATTGCTACCGGGGCATTGCCCGGTGATACGACTTTAGCGGCACCGCCTCCAACGTATAGCCAATATCAATTAATTGGCACGCCCGATTTGGAATTACAAATTCCAACTTTTACAAGTAATGCTATTAGCGATGATAGTTATGTTTGTTTTTCATTACCGAGTGGTTTAGCTACTGACCGAATTTTACGCGCGTACGAAATTATTCCCGGAGACCCGTCTATGGTTCATCACGTTATTGTTAATGTTGACTCAACAGGAACTGTAGCCAGCGATTTGAGTGGTACTTGTTATACAGCAACCGGTGATTATTCAATAGCAGGTTATGCTCCCGGTGCACCACCAACTGTTTTTCCAGGAACAGGACCTTTAAAAATGGGAATTACCATTAAAGCCGGTTCGAATATTATTATGCAATTGCATTATCCGTATGGTACTGCCGGAAAGAAAGATAGTACACGCATACGAATGTATTTTTATCCAATCGGTGAAACAGGAGTTAGACCGGTTTATATAAGCACACCTTTGCAAAATTGGGGATTAAATATTTTAGCAAATCAAGTAAAAACCTACACAAAAATTTATCCTACTGTTGGCAGTATTCCAAATTGGTCGGTTTTTGCTGCTTTTCCTCATGCACATAAAATTTGTACTACAATTACAAACTACGCTTATACTGCTACTGATACTATACCATTAATAAAAATAAACAATTGGGATTTTAACTGGCAAGGTTATTACACTTTTAAAAACTTAGTTCATATTCCATCAGGATATAAACTCTACTCAACACATACTTATGATAATACTTCCTCAAATCCAAATAATCCAAGTTCGCCACCGGTTAATGTAGCTGCCGGTACCAGTACAAATGATGAAATGTTTTTTGATTCGTTTATGTGGTTGTACTATATGCCGGGAGATGAAAATATAAGTGTTGATTCCTTGTTTGCAATTGATCCATTATTTAATTCGGTTGCTGAGCAAAATTATGTTAATACACATTCTTTAGCATCTACAGCTTATCCGAATCCATTTACAGATAATGTTACTATTTCATACTCACTTGATGAGCCTTCAAAAGTTACTATTGATATTTATTCGCTTAGCGGAAAGTGTGTGAAATCGATAAATGATGGTTTTGAAAAATCAGGAAAGCAAAATGTAATTTGGGATGGAAAAATGAATGGTCAAAAACTATCTGATGGAACGTATATTTACCGCATTCGCGCCGGACAAAAAATTAGTTACGGAAGAATTACTTTGGTAAAATAAATTTTTGGTTTTTTAAATTGATTTTAAAGGCTGTTCTAACGAATGGCCTTTTTCTTTTTTTAAATGTTTATTTCAGCTTTTCAATCTGTTTTTTTGAATTTTAATTACGAATTGATTTTTTTTTTTAATGACCATAAACGGTATAAAATCAACTTTCGATTTTAATTTAAATTAATGCCTGTATTAATATAATTACCCGATTAATTATAATTTATTTTTTTATTTATTTCGTAAAGAGGCAATTAGAATAATAATTAACTAAGGTTAATTAATTTATTTAAACACTAAAGCCTTTGCTTTTATATTTGTTTAAAATTATTCTAAATAAGAAAATGGTTAGTGTAATTGTAGCCGATAGTAATGAGTTAATTCGCGAAGGATTGAAAGCTGTTATGTTGCGTGAAAAAAATATTCGTTTAATTGCCGAGTGTACCGATCGCGATCATTTACTTTCTTCTGTTACCGATTTACGCCCTCAGGTAGTTGTAATTGATTATTCAAGTGAAGGATTTGGCATTGATATTATTCCTGAAATAAAAAATGTTTATCCCGAAATTCATTTTGTAGCGATTACTTTTTTACCAACTGCTCAAACCATAATAAATGCCATTAAAGCGGGCATTACCGCATACGTAAAAAAAGATTGTGACATTGCTGAAATTATTGATTCGGTTTATGAATCGGCTAAGGGAAATAAATTTTTTTGCGGTACTATTTTAGAAACTATAAAATCTGAATCGATTGATATTAATAAGGCGGATTTTAAAACTTTAGCCTGTGCGCCTGTTGCAATAACTGAACGTGAATTGGAAATAATTACTTTAATTGCCGAAGGTTATACCAATCAAGAAATTGCCGAAAAATTATTTTTAAGTACGCATACAGTAAACACACATCGTAAAAACATTATGTCAAAATTGGGTGTTACCAACACAGCCGGTATTGTAATGTATGCGGTAAAATGTCAATTGGTAAGTCCAAATAAATATTTATTCGCTGCGCAATAATGCAATTTCCGGTATATAGGAAATACAGCAATGATGAGTCTTTTTTTATTATTCAAAGCAATGAAAATTGGGTTGAATACAAGCGTGTAGGAAAAAAATATTTAGAGTATAAATTTAAAGCCATTCAATTTCCAGAGCGAAATTTTATTCAAGATCTTTTATTTTTGAGGGGGGGAATAGTTGAGTCGAGTGAAGAGGACATGAAAAAAACAATTTTTAACGGCTAATAATTTTCAACAAAAAAACAGAAGTGATGTAAACCCTACTTCACTTTGTTTACATGAAAAAATCCGTGATAAAGTGAGGGGTCTGACCCATCGGTTAATTTTAAGAGGTAGAAATACACGCCGTCGGTTAAATCATTGGGTGAATAATCATTTTTATAATCGGCATTTTCATACATCACCAATCCCCAGCGATTAAATATAAGTACTTCACTCATGGGATGACGATCAAGATTAGTGATGTAAAAAACATCGTTTATCCCATCACCGTTAGGTGTAACAATATTTGGTATGATAGGATTACAAGGTTCAACAACTATAGAAGCAGTATCGCTGTCAGTAATTCTACATTCATCAATTACGGTGACAATAAATTGCCCGGTTGCGGCATTGTTAACGATTACACTTCCATTCGCATTAATTGAAGCAATTGTTCCGGGCGATGTTTCTGTCCACGTATAGGAAATTGCACCATTTCCTCCCGAAGCAGTAGGAACAATTGTTGCCGAGCCATCAATGTTCGAACAAACGGTTGTGCCGTTAATTTCAACATCAATAGGAGATGGATTACGAACATTTACAACAATATTTAAAGTAGTGTCCAATCCACACCAATCGGTAATTGTAACTGCGTAAGTGCTAGTATCGTTAGGAGCCACAAAAATACTTGAATCGGTATTGCCCGTTACCCACAAAAAAGTAAAAGGTGATGAGCCACCGCTTACATAATTTCCTCCAATTTCAATGGTATCACCCGGACAATATGTTGAAAAAACAGGCGCATTCCAAAATTGCGGAACAGGAGGCACAATTGTAATGTTTAGTGTATCCGTATCTGTAGTTCCGCATTGTCCGTTTACGGTAACAAAAACTTGTGTATTGGTAGAAATTAATTGAGAAATTGTTGGTGTTGTTGCACCTGTACTCCACGTATAGGTATAGGGTGTATAACCGCCTATAGGATTTGGATCAAGTGTAATTGTATTTCCCGTACAAGCTACACTTAAATCAGGACCAAGATTAATGGCTAACGGTGTAGGATCTACGATGTAAACCGTTGCTGTGCTTATTATGGTGTCTCCGCAAGAATTTATGTTTACAATTGTAATTATTACCGAATCTGTTCCTTCGGGAACCAAATCATCAATTGCCAAAAAACTTAAACCAACACTATCTTGCCCCGGTAAAAAAGTAATGTTTGAAGGAATTGGAGTATAATCGGTACCATTTACAGCATTACCTGAAATATAAATTGGAATACTAAGAGTGTCGGAAGAAGAAGGTCGTGTAAAACCAAAAGTTCCGCCTTGTGAGCAACCTTCAATGATAGTATTTGTGCCTGATGTAGTAATTAAATCTACTTCTACTGCCTCTGATGTAAAACTTCCTCCTTCAAGAAAAACGCCTGAATCAAGGATTCCGTCGCCCGCATCACAAATAGCAAGTTTAATGTGATAAGTTTTGCCACATTGCACTGCGGCTTTAGCTTGCATTACCACAGTAAAACCGTCGTATTGTATTGTTACGCCTCCGGGATTGTCAATATAATAAGAAGGATTGGTTACATTATTTACATTATCAATACTTACGGGCGTAGAAGTGCCGGGTACTGTAGCAATATTTATTGCACCCAAGGAATAGGGGCCGGCGATGCCGGGGCCACTTAAAAAAAATCCGAATGCATCATTAAAACCGGCAAAAACATATTCTAAATATTCTTCTGACCCGAATGAGTAATTAAATTTTATTGAATCACCAACGGGAATAAAATCGAACTCAATAACGCATTGATCAAAAATTGCAGCACTTGAAATAGCGTTTAAATCAGGATCGGTTCCTGCAGCACCTGTACCACCCAAAGTTGCACCAGGGCTTAAATTTGGTCCTATGGCCAATTGCACATCGCCTGTTCCCATAATAATTCCTGAAGCGATTCCGATACTACTGCTCCCTGAAAATTCGCCTACTTGTTGTTGAACTGCTGTTGCCGCAACGGTAGAACCGTTGTATTGTACATTTGATATTGATACACCTGAACCAACCAGGACATTTGCAATTAACCAAGCCGGTGAATTAGTTGTGTTATCAACCACAAGTTGAGCATGTGAATTAGAATTGAAAAGAATAATTGAGGAAATAATCCTAAATGAATAGCGCATTAATTTCATATTGCTAAAATTACGGCAAAAATACTTATGTAAAATTAAAACCGGGATGAATGCAGTTATAAAATTAAAAACCCCCATTGTTAAAAATGAGGGTTTTGCGTTAGCAATCAGAGAATGTGGAATTATTTTAAAGAAATTATTCTTTTGGAGCTTCTTCAGTTGATTCACCTGAATCTTTTACTTCTTGTTTCATTTTCTCATTGTTTTTTATTACTGTTCCATCAGGATTTACATATACTTTTAAAATCGTGCCCGATTTTGATAAACGAACTTCGAAAAAATGATTTCCTGTTTTAAAATTATTCCATTCTGTAGCCCAATTAACTGTGTATTCGGGATACAAAGTTGGAATATTGGTTAATACTGCTGTAGGAATAACAGCTTTTCCGTAATGAGTTAATAGGCTTATTGCGGTTCCTGTATTTTTATAACGCCCCCGTTTAAGCAAGTTGTCTTCACGAAATACAGCAACATACTCTTTAATATTGGGATACACTTCCCATTTTTTTAGTGATGCATTTGGATGATCAACTTTAAATTGAGTTTTAACGGCGGCGGGTACAAGTTTTTCGCCGGGTACTTGAGCATTAACTGATGTAACAATTAAAAATGCTAAAAATAATAATTGGTTTTTCATAAAAAATTTTTGTGAAATTCAATTCAATAACTGTGCCAAAATAACCAGAAGAAAAAACACTTCAATTTGAAGTGTTTTTTCTAAAAAATTTCGACCATTATTTCTTTTTGATCACATGAATTTGGCCATGATAATTGTTTGGAATGGACCCGTCGGTTAATTTTAAAATATAAAAGTAAACACCATCGCTTAATTCGGTGGGTTTATAATCGTTTTGATAAGCTCCGCTTTCATACATTAAATTTCCCCAACGGTTGTATAGGCCAAAGTAGGAATTAGCATGATATTCCAAATTTGTAATATAAATAGCGTCGTTAGTTCCATCTCCGTTAGGTGTAACAACGTTAGGGATTGTAATTTCACAAGGAATTGCAAGAATTGATGCGGTATCTGAATCGGTATTTCCGCATTGGTCAATTACAACAACTATATAATTGCCATTAACAGCCGATGCAACAGAAGCTGTTCCGGAAGGAAGAATTGAAATTGTGGTGCCGGCAGGACTTGACCAATTGTAAATGTTTCCGCCTGTACCACCTGTAGTTGTTACCGGAATTTCAATTATTTTATCAGGAGTAAAACACAAATCTCCATCAATAGTTGTAATTGTTAACGGATTACTTGGAATTATAGAAAGATTAATATTTACGGTTGAGTCCATTCCGCAAACATCTGTTACGGTTACTGTTGCTGTAATTGGAGAAGAACTAACCGTATAAGAGGATGATGCAGTTGTTGAACCGTTGCTCCATGAATAATTGTATGGAGATGTTCCTCCGCTTACAACTACCAGGGTAAGTGTACTAACGTCGCCAGGACATACGACAGAATCGGCGGCCGGGTAAGATAAAGTATAAGGAATTTGCACCGGCACTGTTACAGTCATTGTATCGGTATCACTCATTCCGCAATTATCGGAAACAGAAAGAACCAATGTTTGGGTTCCTGAACCGGGAGGAGTGTACGTAAATGTTGCAGTTGTGCCAACAGTTGATACGGTGTTAGTCCAAGTATAAGTATAGGGTGAAAATCCATTGGTAACCAATCCTGTAAGCGAAACAGGCGTATTTGGGCAAATGAGTGTTGTGTCTGTTCCTGCATTGGCAGTGATTGGAATAGGGATGTAAATAATATTGGCCGTATCAATACCACTAAATCCACATTGGTCTTCGGCGTATAATATAACTGTTGTATTACCCGTTGGATTAAATGACGTCGTGAGTGTAGTATCCGTTAGTCCCGATCCGCTCCATTGATAACTCATCGGCAAAGGACTTCCGCTTACCGACGGATTTAAATTCACCAATTGTCCAGGACAATTTATTGTATCATCAGGGATATTTACAACAATGACCAATGGATCATTAATAAATAATGTTGCAGAAGAAATGATTGTATCGCCACAGGTATTTATATTGAATACAGTTACGACTAACGAGTCAACCCCTTCTGTAATTCCATCATTAATAATGCTAACACCAAATGAAGTGCTGTCTTGTCCAACGGGAAAAATAGCGAAAGTATCGGGCGTACTTGAAGTATAATCTAATCCTAAAGTTGCTGATCCGCTGTATGAGAAAGGAATCGTATCGGCACTTGAAGCATCGGGACGCACTAACCAAAAAGTAGCAGTGGTTCCAATAGCACAACCTTCATAAATTTGTCCGTTTATAAATCCGCTTGAAGTAGGAGTTGCAATTGTAACATCAATAGCGTTTGATGAAAACGATCCGCCTTCAAGAAAAACACCCGAATCCCATGCACCATCACCGGCATCGCAAATGGCAAGCTTTATGTGATATGTTTGTCCGCATTGTACAGCAGCCTTTGCTTGCATTACAACAGTAAACCCGTCGTATTGAATAGTAGCACCCGGCGGAATTTCATTATTAAAATAGTAAAGCGGATTATTCACATCATTAACATTATCGATAGTAACGGGAGTTGAAGTGCCGGGAACAACTGCTAAGTTAATGGCACCACCGGTATAAGGTCCCGAAATTCCCGGACCACTTAAGAAAAAACCAAAAGCGTCATTATATCCAGCAAAAGTAAATTCAAGATATTCTTCGGAACCGAAAACATAATTAAATTTTATGGTATCACCCGACGGAACAAAATCAAATTCAATTACAGCTTGATCATAAATTGTTGCAGTAGAAATGGCGTTTAAGTCGGGATCAGTTCCAGGTAATCCTGTACCGCCGCCCATGCCACCCAAAGGTAAAGTTGAACTACCCGATAAGTTAGGCCCTACAGCATTTTGAACATCACCGGTACCCATAACAATACCATTTGCAATTCCCAAATTGGTAACTCCCGAAAATGTTCCCGCTTGTATTTGAACAGTACTTGCCGCAGGAATAGAACCATTAAATGTAACGTTTGAAATGGTGACGCCGGATCCTACAAGCACATTTTGTATTAGGTAAGTAGGGTCAAAGCTCGTATTATCAACGATTAACTGTGCTTTCGAAACAGAAAAAAAAATTCCTAAGCTGAAAAGGGTAAGAAAATGGTTTTTCATAGTAGAACGTATTGATGAACTAATGACGCATTCTTTTTTTGAGGGTTGCATTAAATTGACTATAAAATTAAAATTAGTTTATATTCGGTAAACAGGTATTAAACAACCGATATTTTCACATATTTGCAAACCTATTGTTATAAAAATTATGACCAATGTAAATACATATATCGAAAAAAATCGCCAACGGTTTATCGATGAACTTTTAGATTTATTGCGAATTCCGTCGGTAAGTGCCGATCCAAAATTTAAGCAAGATGTTTTGAAAACAGCCGAACAAGTTAAACATCGATTTATAGAAGCCGGAGTTGACTTTGCGGAATGTAGCTCAACAAAAGGTAATCCGATTGTGTATGCCGAAAAAATAATTGATAAAAAATTACCTACGGTATTAGTTTATGGTCATTATGATGTACAACCTGCCGATCCGTACGAATTATGGACATCGCCACCATTTGAACCGGTAGTAAAAAACGAAAAAATTTATGCTCGAGGTGCTTGTGATGACAAGGGACAATTTTATATGCATTTAAAAGCATTTGAAGCAATGTTTAAAACCGGAAATTTACCTTGCAATGTAAAATTTATGATTGAAGGTGAAGAGGAAGTTGGCAGTGATAATTTAGGGCCGTGGATTACCGAACATAAAAATAAATTAAGTGCCGATATTATTTTGATTTCTGATACAGCAATTATTGCAAATGATACACCTTCTATAGATACAGGTTTACGCGGATTAAGCTATTTAGAAGTTGAAGTTACGGGACCCAATCGAGATTTACATTCGGGAGTTTATGGCGGAGCAGTTGCAAATCCGATAAATATTTTAGCAAAAATGATTGCATCAATGCATGATGAAAATAATCATGTTACCATACCCGGGTTTTATGATAAGGTAAAAGAATTATCGGAACAACAGAGAAAAGAAATGGCCAAAGCGCCGTTTAATTTAGAGGCTTATAAAAAAGATTTGAATATTGATGAAGTACATGGCGAAAAAGGATTTTCTACAATTGAACGTACAGGAATAAGACCAACACTTGATGTGAATGGAATTTGGGGCGGATACATTGGTGAAGGAGCAAAAACAGTTTTGCCTTCAAAAGCATTTGCTAAAATTTCGATGAGGCTAGTACCAAATCAAGTATCATCAGAAATCACTCAACTGTTTAAAAAACATTTCGAATCCATTGCTCCTAAAAGTGTAAAAGTAGAAGTACGTCCGCATCATGGAGGCGAACCGGTTGTTGTTTCTACCGAGAGTGCTGCGTATAAAGCTGCTGCAAGAGCGATGACAGAAACTTTTGGAAAAACACCTGTTCCAACACGAGGAGGGGGAAGTATTCCTATTGTTGCAATGTTTAAAACAGTTTTGGGATTGGATACTGTATTATTTGGATTTGGTTTGGATAGTGACTCGATACATTCACCAAATGAACACTATGGTATTTTCAATTACTTTAAAGGGATTGAAACCATACCGTTGTTTTTTAAATATTTCGCAGAAAACACTAATAAATAATTATGAAATTATTTTTTGCTGCGGTTGTTGCTATTTTCGTTTTGCAAGGATGTGTTTCATTTCAAGAAATTGAGTTTAAAAAATTTAATGGATATAACGTTGAGCGCACTAACGGAGATAAAACTGCGCTAAAAATTAAAACAGTTTTACTTAACCCGAATAGTTTTAATGTTAAAATCAAAAAAGCAAAGTTGAATTTGGTCATTAGCGGAAGTGATGCGGGAACAATAACTTTAGCATGGCCGGTAGTAATTGAAAAGAATAAGGAATTGGAATACGAAGTAACACTTTTGGCCGATAAAAGTAAAATCACGAAAGCAATTACAGAAGCAGGAATTGGAATTGCTTTATCGGGAAAAGTAATGGTAAATGTAAAGGGTTGGGTAAAAGGAAAAGCACTTGGAATTGGAAAGAAAATAAAAATCGACGAGAAAAAAACACTTTCTTTAAAAGATTTAGGCCTCACTCAAGAACAGGAGTAACCCGTGTTTTTCAAAACCAATAAAAAAATTATTTTTACACTCGGCATTACCGCAATAGTTCTGTTTTGGGCGTTTTATCAATTTAGGTGGATAGGAAAAAACGGAGAGGAGTGGAAGCACATTTTATGGAGTGATGCGCGTGGATATTATTATTATTTGCCCTCGGTATTTATTCATGGCGATTTAGACAATCAGCCATTTGACCCGCTTTATACAGTTATAAATGACGAAGGCCGCCTTGTAAACCGATATTATATTGGCACCTCCTTGCTTGAAGCGCCATTTTTTTTAATTGCGTATATACATAGCGCGTTAGTTGGCGCACCAATTGACGGCACATCACAACCTTTTGCCTTTTGGATAGGTGTTTGCCCCATAATTTATGTTTTAACAGGATTGTTTTATTTGTACCGATTATTGCGGCAAAAAAATCTTGATGAAAATTTTGCACTTTTTCTCATTATTATTGCGTCCTTAGGTACTAACTTGTTTTTTTATACGGTGTATAAAGGCAATTTTTCACATGCGTTTTCTTTTTTTCTTATTTCACGATTGTTGTATAAAATAAATTCACTTAATTATGAAAAAATGACAATCGGAAAAGCATTTGATATTTCATTTACGGGAATTATCATTTTTTTGGTTCGTCCGGTAAACGTGTTAATTTTATTTTTTTTACCATCGTTCTTTAAATCATTTGCATCGTTCTTGGAAAAATTTATTTATCCGTTTTTTACGATTAAAAACTTTGTATTATGCATTAGTACTGTATTGCCATTCATTTTTCTTCAATTATTAGTATGGCACAAACAAACCGGACATTGGATACAATGGAGTTACAATCAAGAGGGTTTTTACTTTTTAAACCCAAAAATATTCTCGCAATTGCTATCGTTCGATATGGGACTTTTCATTTACAATCCGGTATTTTTAATTGCTTTTCTCATTTGTATTTTTGGAATATTAAAATGGAAATATGAAACTAAAGTTCAATTGTTTTTTTTATTAATTTTTAGTTATGTTTTAGCGTCATGGTGGTCGCCAACTTACGGCAATTCGTTTAGCATTCGTCCATACACCGATATTACGGCGATTATGATTTTATTTTTAACTCCAATTTTTACATTTTCAAAATTAAAAATTCGGTTGTTAATGACAATTTTGGTTTTTTGCGGTTCGCTAAACCTTTTGTATTCTTATCAATTTTATAAAGAAATAATTCCGGGAACAGGAATGAACAAGGAACGATTTTTTGAAATTTTTGGAAAAACGGGCAACCGGTATAAAAATTGTTTTGGTGGAATGTATGATTTGCCGCCTTATGCTCCAAATGGATTTAAAGAACTTTACCATTATAACAAATTCGAATTTGAAAAAAAATCAGTCAACTGTTTTAATTATGAATTTCCTGTAGGAACAGAATTTATTTATCCATCAAATTTTAAAGACATACGCCATGTTTGGATTAAAATTGATTTTGAGTATCTCATTCCCAAAACATCGGAAATGAACGACGCGCTAATGGTATTTGATATTACAGATACAGTTGCCGATACGAACGTTTATTATTTTACTTTTAAAGTAAAGGATTTTAAATTTGAAAAAAAGAACATTCTTCATCATCATACTTTTACAGTATGGTTTCCGAATTTGATACACGCTAAAAATAGAGTTAAAATGTATGTATGGAATAAAGAAAAAGAAAATTTTACAATTTCTAAATTTGACATTAGTTTACTTGTACCGAGGCAATGAAAACGGTTTTTAAAAAATTTTCGGAGCGAATTTTGTTTATTGCGTTAGCAATTTTTTTTATTTTTTGTTTTTATCAATTTCGCTTAATCGGTAAATCGGGCGAGGAGTGGAAAAGAGTTTTTACTTCAGACTCAGAAGGATATTATGCTTATTTGCCTGCTATTTTTATTTACGAAAATTTAGATCAACAACATTATCACCAAGGATTCAATTTTATAACCGAAAACAATAAAATTGTAAATAAATATTATATCGGAACTTCATTATTGGAATCGCCTTTTTTTTTCATTGCTACTGTTCATTCTAAAATTGTTGGCGCGAGTGTTGATGGATTTAATTTTTATTATTCTTTTTGGGTTGGATTGGCTCCGATTTTTTATGTAATGCTTTCTTTGGTTTATTTGTATCGAATGGTTTTGTATTTTTCGAAGAATAAATTATTTTCAATCGCATTAATTATTTTTACTGCAATTGGTACTAATCTGTTTTATTATACTGTTTACAAAGGAAATTTTTCACACGCTTTTTCCTTTTCATTTATGGTTTTTTATTTGTGGAATTTATTTATTATTTATAAAGATGGATTTTCAGTAAAACGTTTAGCCGGTTTATTAATTTGCTTAATGATTATTTTTTTAATAAGGCCGGTAAATATAATTTGCATATTATTGTTGCCGGTATTTTATACGTCGTTTGCAGAATTTCATAAAAATTTTATTTCAGTTATTTTCAAATATAAAACCATTGTTTTGTCATTTGCCATTGTCGTATTTTTTATTTTTTTGCAAATGATGGTTTGGAAAATACAAACAGGCAATTGGATAGTATGGTCATATAATCAGGAAGGTTTTTACTTTGATAACCCGCGTGTAATTGAACAACTTTTCGGATGGGATGGAGGAATTATGATTTATAATCCTGTAATGGCCATTTTTATTTTTTCTGTGTTTTTTTTACTGAAAAACAAAAAATTAAACACGGTTGTTCTTATTGCTTTTTCCATTTTAATGTTTTATGTTCTCAGTTGTTGGTGGGCTGTAACTTATGGTTATACGTTCGGGATTCGACCATATATTGATTTTACTGCGGTATTTGTTGTTGCTTTTTCGGTATTAAATTTGAGAAATAAATTTATTTATTCGTCTTTAATTTTACTGATGATTTTAGGATTAGCAGGAAATTTATTGTTCAGTTATCAAAATTATTTTGATATTTTACCGGCGCAGGGAATGAACGCGCAAAAATTCAAACAAATATTTTTTAAAACCAATCAAAAGTATAGCGTTTGCTTTGGGGGTTCCTTTAATCCTCTTCCTTATGCGCCAAATGGTTATTTGGTGGTTTATAAATACGATTTTAAAAAGACAAGCGATGTAAACGCTGAATTTCCTGTTTCTACTGAATTCACTTTTCCTTCAAAATACAATCACATTCGCAATGTGCATTGTACTTTTAATATTGATTATTTTATTCCATTTAATGGAAGCATGAATGAAGTCCTATTGGTGTTTCACGTGTTAGATTCATTAAACAATACTATCGATTATTATACTTTTCCGCTTAAAGAATATAAGTTTGAAAAACCGGGTTTAACGCGTAAAGTTAATTACACTGTTGACTATCCTAATGTAATTAATGGAAATAGTATTGTGAAAATTTACATTTGGAATCCTAAGAATGAAAAATTTAATATCAATAAGTTTAAATTAATAACAGTTGTTCCCAAATTTTAATAAGCTAAAACAGGGCTAAGCCATTTTTCGATTTCTTCTTTGATTTGTTTTTTTCGAATTGCTAAGTCTTCAACCTGATCTTTTTGAATTTGACCCAAGCCAAAATATTTCGCTTCTTTATTTGCAAAATACCAACCTGATACTGATGCAGCAGGATTCATTGCCAAACTATCCGTTAAGCTTATTTCAGCATTTTTTTCAGCAGTCAATAAATTAAAAATTGTAATTTTTTCGGTATGGTCGGGACATGCGGGGTAACCCGGTGCGGGTCGAATTCCAAAATATTTTTCTCCAATAAGCTCTTCGTTTGAAAGACTTTCGCTTTTCGAATAACCCCAATAGGACTTACGCACTTGCTCATGCATATATTCTGCTAATGCTTCCGCTAATCTGTCAGCTAGGGCTTTCAATAGGATAGAAGAAAAATCATCATGAGCAGCATGAAATTTTTCGATTTGTTTTTCAATATCTAATCCGGCAGTTACCGCAAAACAACCTATATAATCTTTTCTTCCACAATTTTTGGGCGCAATAAAATCAGACAAACACAGATTAAATGCGCCTCTTGCTTTTGCTGTTTGTTGACGTAATTGATGACTGATTGCTATAGTTGAATCACTATTTTTAGTAGAATAAATTTCAATATCATCGCCAATGCTATTTGCAGGAAATATTCCAATCACTGCATTTGCACGAAGTATTTTTTGCGAAATTATTTTTTTCAATAATTTTTGAGCATCATTAAATAATTTTGTTGCCGGTTCGCCCACTATTTCATCTGATAAAATATTTGGATAACGCCCGGCAAGTTCCCAAGTTTGGAAAAAAGGAGTCCAGTCAATATAATTTACCAGGTTCTCGATAGGAATATTTTTTAATAATTTTACGCCTTTAAAAGAAGGTTCAACAATTTCAGCTTTTTCCCAATCAATTAAGTATTTATTTTTGCGCGCATCCTTAATTGATATGAAATTTTTCGTACTTCTATTTTTTTCGTGATGATTTCTTAATTGAATGTATTCTTCAGTAATTTCTTTTGTAAATTTTTCCTTTCCGGATCCTAATAAATTTCCAACAACAGGAACCGAGCGAGATGCATCAAGTACGTGTATAGTATTACCGTTAGTATAATGCTGTTCAATTTTAACAGCGGTATGTACTCTTGACGTTGTTGCACCGCCAATTAGCAATGGAGTTGATAAATTTGCACGTTGCATTTCTTTTGCAACATAAACCATTTCATCAAGTGAAGGTGTTATTAATCCACTCAGCCCGATTATGTCTGCATTTTCTTTTAATGCTCTTTCAATAATTTTTTCGCAAGGCACCATTACTCCTAAATCAATAACTTCATAATTATTGCATCCAAGCACAACACCCACTATGTTTTTTCCTATATCATGTACATCGCCTTTTACGGTTGCCAGAAGTATTTTGCCTTTTGCTTTTGAAGCTCCGCCTTTTGCTGCTTCAATAAAGGGCTGTAAATACGCAACCGCTTTTTTCATAACACGAGCGCTTTTTACAACTTGAGGTAAAAACATTTTTCCGCTGCCAAATAAGTCGCCAACTACATTCATCCCATCCATTAACGGGCCTTCAATTACTTTAATGGGTTCGCCATATTTTAATCGCGCTTCCTCGATATCTATATCTATGAATTCAATAATTCCTTTTACTAAGGAGTGTGTTAATCGTTCCTCCAAACTATTTTTTCTCCATTCTTCGTCCTTCACTTCCTTTTTTATGTTCCCTTTAATTGTTTCGGCATAAGCAACAAGTTTTTCAGTTGCATCATCGTTTCTGTCGAGTAAAACATCTTCAACCAAGGTTAGTAAAGTTTTATCAATTTCGTCGTAAACCTGAAGTTGCGAAGGGTTAACAATTCCCATATCCATCCCTGCTTTTATACCATGAAATAAAAATGCACTATGAATTGCTTCACGAACCACATCATTTCCTCTAAAACTAAATGAAACATTACTTACACCTCCACTAATTTTAGCCAATGGTAAATTTTGTTTTATCCATTTTGTAGCTTCAAAAAAATCAATTGCATTTTTACGGTGTTCTTCCATTCCGGTTGCAACAGGAAAAATGTTTGGATCGAAAATGATATCTTGAGGGGGAAAATTTACATGTTGAACAAGAATTTTATATGCGCGCTCACATATTTCAATACGTCGTGGTAAAGTATCGGCCTGTCCTTTTTCGTCAAATGCCATTACAATAACCGCTGCGCCATATTTTCGAATAATGGTTGCTTGATGAATAAATTGTTCTTCACCTTCTTTTAATGAAATTGAATTTACAATTCCTTTTCCTTGAATACATTTTAATCCGGCTTCAATTACAAAAAATTTTGATGAGTCTAACATAATCGGAACTCTTGAGATGTCAGGTTCTGCAGCAATGAGATTTAAAAATTTGGTCATTGCCTCAACAGCATCGAGCATTCCTTCATCCATGTTAATGTCGATGACCTGTGCGCCGCCTTCTACCTGTTCGCGTGCAACTGTTAGCGCTTCATCATATTTTCCGTCAACAATTAATTTAGCAAATTTTCTTGAACCTGTAACATTTGTTCGCTCACCAACATTCATAAAATTACTTTCGGGACGAAGTGTTAACGACTCTAAACCGCTTAATCGTAAATAAGGATCTTGAATTTTTCTTTTACGAGGCGAATGTTGTGACGCATGTTTAGCAATATGTGCAATATGATCGGGAGTTGTTCCGCAGCAACCGCCAACAATATTTACAAATCCGTTTTTAATAAAATCATCAATTTGGCAAGCCATATCAATTGGTGTTTCATCGTATTCTCCAAATTGATTCGGTAAACCTGCATTTGGATATGCGCTTATGAAAAAAGATGATTTTTCGGAGAGTTCTTTTAAATAAGGGCGCATTTCGCGAGCACCTAAAGCACAATTTAAGCCAATGCTTAATAACGGTAAATGTGAAACAGAATTTAAAAACGCTTCAACTGTTTGCCCGCTTAAAGTTCTTCCGCTGGCATCGGTAATTGTTCCCGAAACCATTATGGGAAGTTGAATTTTTTTTTCTTCAAAAATTGTTTCAATCGCAAACAATGCCGCTTTTGCATTTAAAGTGTCAAAAATTGTTTCAACGAGTAAAAGATCAACTCCACCTTCTATAAGTCCTTGCACTTGCTCTTTGTATGCAGTTACCAATTGATCAAAATTAATTGCTCTAAATCCGGGATCATTTACGTCGGGCGATAATGATGCTGTTCTATTGGTTGGCCCAATGGCGCCGGCTACAAATCGCGGTGATGAATTTTTATTTTCTACCAAAAATTCAACTACAGCTTCTTTCGCGATTTTTGCCGAATAAAAATTAATATCATAAGCGGCCGATTCAAGTTTATAATCGGCCTGTGCAATTGTAGTTCCGCTGAATGTATTTGTTTCAATAATATCGGCACCTGACTGTAAATATTGTTTATGAATTTCTTTAATAATATCAGGACGGGTGAGTGAAAGCAAATCGTTATTCCCTTTTAACGAATAATCATGATTTTTAAATCGATCTCCTCGAAAATCATTTTCGTTAAGTTGATAGCGTTGAATCATAGTGCCCATTGCACCATCAATTATTAATATTTTTTGTTCTAATAATTTTTCAATATTCATAAAATAGTATTCAAAAAAAAATCTCTTCCGTAAGTCGAAAGAGATTTATAATTTTTTTTTAAGTGTTATTAATCTTTCAACCTATCTGCCCTCCCTCCGGGAGGAACGATGTGGCACCTTCATGAATAGTTAAAGCATTAATCAAAAAATTTAAGCTGTAACAGTAACATGGGTTGCCAAGGCTTCTGCGGGCGTTTTCCCTCCACCTTTCCTGATAGTGTTTTAAAGAACTGCTACAAAGGTAAGTAAAAAGCGATAAATTTTAAAAGCCTAAATTAATTTTTATAAATTGAAAAACGATTTATTAACGACTGATTTATAGAGGTGTTTTTAGAAATAAACTAAACATTTATTTCATGCTGCTTAAAAAATTCCCACATTACCATTCCGGCGCAAACCGAAATATTGAGTGAATGTTTGGTGCCTATTTGTGGAATTTCTAGAACTAAATTGCACCGATCAATAATGGTTTGTTCCACTCCACCTACTTCATTTCCGAAAACAAGCGCATATTTTTTATTTTTAGCAATGCGCCAATTTGATAATAAAACGGTTTTTTCAGTTTGTTCTATGGCTATGATTTCGAAATTATTTGCCAATAATTCATTTAAACAACTGTTTGTTGTATCAAAATGTTTCCATTTAACCGATTCGGTTGCGCCCAGTGCCGTTTTATGTATTTCACGGTGTGGCGGACAAGGAGTATATCCGCAAAGGTAAATTGCTTCAATACCTAACGCATCAGCTGTACGAAAAATGCTTCCGACGTTATGATGGCTTCGAATGTTATCAAGTACAATTACCAATGGAATTTTTTCAGAATTCCTGAATTCTTGTACAGATTTGCGATTTAGTTCCGATAATTTGAGTTTTCTGTTCATAAGTGAATAAACTTGTTGGTAACAAGTAATACGCAATGCAAAGCTATAGTATAAATTAGAATTTCTACCGATGGCTATAACAAAAACGAAAGAAAAAAAATCAGAGGAAACCCCTCTAATGAAACAGTATAACGGCATTAAAGCGCGTTACCCTGATGCGCTGCTATTATTTAGAGTGGGCGATTTTTATGAAACCTTTGGTGAAGATGCAATTCGTGCTTCAAAAATTTTAGGAATTGTTCTTACAAAACGCAATAACGGTTCGGCAGGAGAACAGGAATTAGCCGGATTTCCTCATCATTCCCTCGATAATTATTTGCCAAAATTAGTACGTGCAGGTTTGCGTGTTGCGGTGTGCGATCAATTGGAAGATCCTAAGTTAACAAAAACCATTGTTAAACGCGGCGTAACGGAATTGGTAACACCGGGTGTTTCTTACAATGATAAAGTTTTAGAAAATAAATCAAATAATTTTTTAGCGGCAGTTCATTTTTCCGATAAAAAAAATGGTGTTGCATTTGTTGATATTTCAACCGGCGAATTTTTAATTGCTGAAGGAAATGACGAGTATATTGATAAACTTATTCAAAGCTTTAAGCCAAATGAAATTCTTTTTCAAAAGCAATATTCAAAAAAATTCAATGAACTTTTTAGCGATAAATTTTATACGTATAAGTTAGACGATTGGGTTTTTTCATCGGATTATGGTATGGAAAAGTTAACCGGCCATTTCGCCACACAAACATTAAAAGGTTTTGGAGTTGAAGAATTGACTGCCGCAATTATAGCCGCAGGTGCTATTTTGCATTATTTGAGCGATACGCAACACGATAAGCTTTCACACATTACTAACGTACGTCGTATATACGAAGATAAATTTGTTTGGCTCGATAAATTCACAATACGTAATTTGGAATTGGTTTACAGTACCAACGAGAATGCCAAAACATTAATCGATGTAATTGATCACAGTATTACTCCTATGGGTGCACGTATGCTAAAAAGATGGGTGGTAATGCCGTTGAAAGAACTTAGTCAAATTGAACAACGTCATGAGGCAGTAAATTATTTAGTACACAATCCCGATAAAGTAGAAGAATTTGTATCGCAACTTGACGATACAGGCGATCTTGAACGATTGGTGACAAAAGCAGCAACCGGTAGAATTAATCCGCGTGAGTTGGTTTATTTGAAGCAATCTTTAAATACTATTGAACCCATTCAATTTTTATTAAAATTAGCGCATAACGATTCATTGCAAAAGTTATGCGATCAAATGAACACGTGTAAAGAACTGCTTAAAAAACTATCGGCATCCTTAAATGACAATGCGCCGGTTATGATAAATAAAGGCGGTGTTATTTTAAGTGGAGTAAATCCTCAACTTGATGAATTGCGTGAGTTATTGGCAAACGGCAGAGCTTATTTGCAAAATATGCAACAACGAGAAGCCGACGCAACCGGAATTTCTTCTTTGAAAATTGGATTCAATAATGTTTTTGGTTTTTACATCGAAGTTTCAAATGTACACAAAGCAAAAGTACCCGGTACATGGATGAGAAAACAAACACTTGCCAATGCCGAGCGTTACATAACCGAAGAACTTAAGGAATATGAAACTAAAATTTTAAATGCCGAGGAAAATATTTTATCGCTCGAAACAAAATTGTTTAGTGAGTTGGTAAGTACGGTGCACGAGTATTTAGTTCCTATACAACATAATGCGTATGTCCTTGCCCAGTTAGATTGTTTAATATCGTTTGCGCGATGTTCGGTTAAAAATAATTATGTAAAACCGGTAATGAATGAAGGACGAGTTTTATCGGTTAAAAATGGTCGTCATCCGGTAATTGAACTTTGTTTACCCGAAGCAGAATCCTATGTGGCTAATGATATTTTTCTTGACGATGAAAATCAACAAATAATGATGATCACAGGGCCAAATATGGCCGGAAAATCAGCGTTGCTTCGACAAACAGCATTAATTGTTTTATTGGCGCAAATTGGTTGTTTTGTTCCGGCACAGGCGGCAAGCATTGGTATAGTTGATCGTATTTTTACAAGAGTAGGAGCAGGCGATAATATTTCGTCAGGTGAATCAACTTTTATGGTTGAGATGAACGAAACAGCATCAATTTTAAATAATGTAACGGATAGAAGCTTAGTGCTGTTAGATGAAATTGGAAGAGGTACGAGTACATATGATGGCATTTCCATTGCGTGGGCAATTGCCGAATACTTACATGAAAATAAAAATTCAAGGGCAAAAACATTATTTGCTACACATTATCATGAATTGAATGAAATGACTAAATCCTTTAAACGAATAAAAAATTTCAATGTCTCGGTACGAGAAGTTAAAGGAAAAATTATTTTTTTACGCAAAGTAGTTGAAGGAGGTAGTCATCATAGTTTTGGAATTCATGTAGCTAAATTAGCAGGAATGCCCACAACTGTTGTAAAACGTTCGGAGGAAATATTAAAGCAACTTGAAGCTACACGCCAAAATTCAAATCCTGAATCGACAATTGAAAATAAATCAGACGATAATTTTCAAATGAGTTTTTTTCAATTAAATGACCCCGTACTTGAGCAAATTCGAGAGCAAATTGAAAAAACCGATATTGATACACTAACCCCCGTTGAAGCGCTTTTGAAATTGAATGAAATTAAAAAAGCAATGGGAGTGAAGTGAATCCCTTGTTTCAAAAATAAAATTAATGTTATTGGTTAGTAAAATTAAAATTTAATTTTTTTTTTTTGGATTCGTTATTCGCATATTTAACAAGGTTTGGCCCGATTTCTGACGAAGTGAAGAAAAAAATATCGCTTTTCTCATCAAAAGTGTATATAAAAGAAAATCAAAATCTTCAACCCATAGGACACACTTGTAAAACCATTTATTTTTTAAAAAAAGGTTTGGCAAGAATTTATTATTTCAAGAATGATATTGATGTTACTGAAAGTTTTTCATTCGAAAACAGCATTGTTGTTCGCTTTGAAAGTCTTTTTGAAAAACAACCTTCCAAAAAAGGAATTCAGGCTCTCGAAAATTCAGAATTTATTGCCATTAATGCTGTACAATTATTTAATTCCTACAAAGATTTTTCGGAAATTGAAAGTTTAATGCGTAAAATTGTTGAGTCGGAATTGGTAGCGAATATTAATCGCGTTGAAAATATTCAGTTTAATACGGCGGAAGACCGCTACAACTTATTGCTAAAAGAAGAACCCGACTTGTTGAAACGTGTGGCCTTGAAACATATTGCATCCTATTTGGGAATCACTCCGGTTAGTCTTAGCAGAATACGGGCACAACGTTAATTTCTTATCATTTGATAATTTTTACGCAAAAATACCAAGCTATTTTTGTATTAATTTATTATGCAAAAAAATATTCAATTAGGATTACGGGAAAATATTCATCAATTTATTTTGCTGGTTATTGTAAATGCATTTGTGGGTGGTATGGTTGGATTGGAACGCTGTATTTTACCGCGCATTGCTGAAGCTGAATTTCATATTGCCGCGAAAACAGCCATTTTTTCATTTATAATTGTTTTTGGAATTTCTAAAGCATTGGCTAATTATGTTACAGGTCCCTTATCAAATAAATACGGACGAAAAGCATTATTGATTATAGGATGGATTTTTGCTTTGCCTGTTCCGTTTTTACTTATGTATGCGCAAAATTGGAATGCAATAATCATCGCAAATGGTTTCTTAGGAATTAACCAAGGCTTGAGTTGGTCAAGTACAGTAAATATGAAAATTGATTTGGTGGGTTCTAACCAACGAGGTTTCGCAATGGGATTAAATGAATTTGCAGGTTATATTTCGGTAGCCTTAGTCGCATTCCTTACAGGATTTATTGCAGGAGAGTACGGTTTAAGACCGTATCCTTTTTATATTGGAATTATTTTAAGCTTTTTTGGGTTAACTGTCAGCCTTTTTTTTATTCGCGATACAAAACATCATGTTTTAAAAGAAACTGAATCGAATTTAGTTCCGCAACGAAAAAATTTATTTTGGCAAACGACTATTTTGGATAAAAATCTTGGATCGATAACTCAAGCCGGACTTGTAAACAATTTGAATGATGGAATGGTTTGGGGATTACTACCGATTTTATTAATGCAAAAAAAAATATTTTCTGTCTCAGAAATCGGAATAATAACAGCTACTTATCCCGCAGTGTGGGGAATTGGACAGCTTTTTACGGGTAAAATGGCCGATTTGTTTTGTAAAAAGAAGGTTCTTTTTTACGGTATGTTTCTTCAAGGTGTTGCTTTATTAGGAATGTTGTTTGCAATAACCTTTTACCATTTTATTTTATTAGCAATTTTACTCGGTGTTGGTACAGCAATGGTTTACCCTACTTTTTTAGCAACTATTGCCGAATATACGCATCCTAAAGATCGCGCAAAAAGTTTAGGAATTTTTAGATTGTGGCGCGATTTGGGTTATGCCATTGGGGCAGTATTAACCGGATTATTGATTGATAATTTTGGAGAATACAGCACTATAATTGTTATTGGTGCTTTAACGATTGCTTCGGCAATATATTTAAATATTAGAATGAAATGTAAAGTTTAATCTAAAAAAAAAAATTGATAAAAATGAATGTTTTAATTATCATCAATCACAAGCCTAATCAGGATGAAATGGCTTACAATGCTATTCGATTGGCATTACAATTTCAAAAGGGCGATAAAGCAAATCGAATATTTACTTACCTGATTGCCGATGGAGTGTATTGTGCATTGGTTGATAATTCTGAACTAAGCATTCAAACAAAGGTTGAGAATGCCATTGAAAACGGAGCGGTAATAAATCCTGATTCGGCAGCAGCAGGAAGACCACCTAACAAATATAATTCTAGAACCTATGAAATTAAACCTAAGTAAATTATTACCTTTTCTTTCCTGTTTTATATCACTTACTTTTTTAACATGTACTTCTAAAGAACCTTACATTTATCAGAAAAAGTATTATCTTAAGGGTTACAAAGAAGAGGCAAAAAACTTTTTTAACATGCAAGATTTAAGATTCAATAATTGTAGAGTTACTTATAGTGCCGACTCAACACTAATTGGTTACAGCTCTAATCAAATCGTTGAAGGTTTTTACATCTTAAAAGACGGCTTGGACACAATTGGTACGAATGTATTTTATAAGCGAGTATTTGATAATGAAATTGGAAATCACGCAACTGATGAGATAGTTACAATTGATGCACATGGAAGAACTGTGATTAAAAACAGCTTTTATATTTCATTAAATGATATTGTCCTTTATAAATATTATTTAAAAAGTAGAAATAATATTCTGCTTCAGGCCAAATTAAATTTTCCTTATTTATCAATAGAGTATTTTGCCATATTGAATAAGGATACACTTCAAAAAGGAACTTTAAAGACCGAAAAGAATGAAATAAAATAGATTCAAGCCTTGACAGTTGTGAGCTTGCATTTAAAATAAATTTGCCAAATAAAAATGAATATAAAACTATATTAAAAAAACTATACTTTAGTAATATCGACAGATAAAAAATGCTTTAAACTCAATACGATAATTTTTCAAAGAAGTAGACTAAACACTTTGCAAAAACCAACCAAAATATCAACTTTACCAATGAAACATCGCTCGTTCGGAGTTGTCGAAAACGAGCGAAATTTCAACAAACAAATATGCTCAACGGTGGTCAATTTAAATCGGCTTAACATGGTCAACTTAAATCGGCCAAGGGTGGTCAATTTTACCGTTTTTTACAATTAAAGGTGCGAATGCAAATAAAGAAATTAAAAACCCACGTAAAATTAAGTTTAAAGAATTATTTGAGCGAGCACAAAAGTACACACAAGGACAGGACCGTTTACCTAAGAATAAGGATAGCGGTACATCTAATGGAAACACAGAAACAGGTGCCGGAAAAATGCCCGGTCAAAACGCCACTGATTCAATTTTTATTGACGACACAAAAGGCGGCACTAAATCAACTTATATGATGCAAACAGACTCTGCTGAAAAACAAAATTATACCCCGAAAGCTGGCAGAGGTGGATATAGAACAGTAAACGGAAATGGCCCAACTAAAAAGACAAAATAAGCTACATGTATTTAAGAAATTTTAGTGCGTTTTTAATCTTTTTTTCACTATTTGGGTGTCAAAATAGAATAGAAAAAGAGGATGAAAAAAAGGACCAATCGCCTTTAATAGTTGAGAAAAAAGAATTTTACTCAAACGGAAAAATAAAATTTCTATATCATATTTCTAAGATTGATAACAAAAAATGTGGGGTGTATAAATTGTTTTATCCAAATGGAAGAATAAGTCAATTTGGCAATTATATTTCGGATACTATTTATGGATTTGTTTCCTATTTTGATTCATTAGGGAATTTAACTGAAAGAAAAAAAACTGGATATAATCCTGAAGTAGGAAAGGAGATTCTTCAAGAATACATTAGGTACACAAGTAACGATTCTATTGACTATAAAAGAAGTTTGTTCTGTGAAATCAATGATATGAATGATACCATTTTTTTACAAAATAAACTTGCTTTTATTAACGTCAAAGGGCATTACAACACATTTGACTCGCTTGAAATCAAAGTATACTCGGAGAATAAAAATTTAGTTCATGAAACTATGCCAAATGAATTTCATAAGCAATTTAAATTGTGTCCGCCATCCAATGATAATTTACGCATTATTATTCGACCTTTTAAAAGTGTCCAGGAAAAGGATGGCCCACATATTTATAGCACCTACTCGATACGGGAGTTTATTCTAAAATAGAGATCGGAACGAAAATATTTGTTTAACTTTGAAGTTTCGAAATGAAAAAACTTTTCCTAATATTGTTCTTATCAATACCATTAATTAAATGTAATGGGTCAAAGGAGTCTTCAATTATTGATTCTAACAAAACGTATATAAAAAAGCAATTTCATAAGAATGGGGCTCTTTCCTTGCGGGAGTATTACATTAACGATACACTTAGTGGGTGGACAAGTGAATATGACTCAAACGGAACTTTAATGTACCAAAGTAAATATGTAAACCTTGGGAACAAATACCAATCAAACGAATATTTAAATTTTAAAATTGACGGGAGTATTTCTTTGGAAAAATCACTCTTTTTTAGTTATCCCAATCTAATGAATAATATGATATTTAATGGAGACCAAGTGCATGTTTGCGTCTCAAATCCCGAATTTGACTCGACACATATTATTTATGAAATTTATTCAAGCAACAAAATTATTTATTCAGACTCAGCGTGTTTTGACAATAGTTGTTTCTATTTTAAAACGAATAGCCTTAAGCCTGGATTCTATTTAATTAAAGGAACAGTCGATCTAATTAACAAACACTATAAAGAAATTTATGAAAAAGAAAAAGGAATTACCCTCAATAAGTCAGCAACCGTTCTAAAAAAAATGCGAAAGGAAATAAACAAAAAAATACAGATTTTATCCGATAAAAGTTCTTTTCGAATAAGCTCAGAACTTTAGAGCATATTTGATTTTAAAGCATAGAGACAACTCAAATCCTTTTTTAGAATAACTTAAATTTCCCTTTATATGAAGAATGGCTTTTTGATTTTTATTATTCTTTACTCATCGGTAATATTATCATGCAGTAATAAAAAAGAGAATCTTGAGGATTATTTAAAAAGTGAAGATACGATAAGCCGTAAAACAATAGGTACAGTTGTACGTGACAGTGCAGGAATTATTACGAATATTTATACCCTTGATACAAATGCAATGAAGCAAGGATACGAATATAAATTTTATAGTAACGGCATGATTAAGGAGATTTTAGATTACAAAAATGATTCGCTTTATCGGTTCGGATATTTTTATAACAATGATGGTAGCCTAAAAGAAAAATTAAGAAGTTATTACAAGGAAGATGGCAGAAGCCTTGAGGAATGGGTGAGATATAAAAACGAAGTTGATCCGGATAGTAGCACATTTGTTGAATTGTTTCCAAAATTAGAGTCTACATCGATTAATGTTGGGTTAAGTATTCATGTCCCGTCAAAGGCTAAGCCAGATTCTGTTTCAGTAAATATTATTCTTGATGGAAAAAAAATACTTGATCAAATAAGAGTGGACAAGAAAAATAACCTAAGCATTAATTTTGAAAATGAGTCTTCTCCGGTTATTCAACTCGAATTTGTTTTCTTCAAAAATCATGCGAATAATTTATATGTTACAAGAATACATAAAACAATTAAAGTTGAAGAAAAAGATGAAAAAATAACATTTGTTCAATGGTAATTGGATTTCGATGAAGTTAATTGGAAATACAAAAAAGGAAAAAACAAGATTGAATATGAAATTTCTAATTAATTTTCTCTTAATTATTTTCATCGGTTTAAATGCCAAATCTCAGCATATTGATACTTTAAGCAATCTAAAGCAATTGAAAACTGAAAAATCAAACGGTTATTTTTTGAATGGCAAGAAGCGTGGGCTTTGGCAATACCAAATAAACGACAGCACCTTATTAGATACAGTTTTTTTTGAAAATTACTTTGTTACTTTGGATTACATTGGGAATAAAATCGTTTCATTTTCTGTGCTATCAGTTGAACACCTTAAATCAAAAAACAACTATTTAGGAAATGCTACCTACCCAGGCATTTATTTTGTAAATTTTGATAGTGGCGGCAACGAATTTCGATCAATTTTTGCTGAAACTATAATGACATTTTCACCTAATTTTCTTCTAATATCATTTTTAGAAAACAAAGGTGTTTGCCGAATTTTCAAAATCAGCATGCAAAAGAATGTTTCAATTATCTCAGAAGAGAAGATGCTAAATAAAAAAACAAAATCTCAAATACTTTACGATTACAGAGATAATGAAATGGATTTTGTTTTGAAATCAACGTATTAATTTAAATTCTAAAAGAATGGATGACCTTAACTCAAAGCTGATTTGAGTTTTATTTAGCTACATCCGAGTGAAAGCTTTCAACTAAACTAAAACTTGAAACAGAAAATGAAACGATTATTACGGAATAATATTCTAAAGAGTGCTTTCGTATTATTTTTGCTGGTAACTTTCTTTAGTTTTAATCAGGCCACTGAAAGAGTTCGGGTAAAAAAAATAACTATATATTACACCCCATTTAAAGTAAAATTACGAATACCTATAAAAGCTAACGAAATAGTAAATCGGTCAGAATATAAATTAGTTGTAAAAAATCCTGAAATTATTGGCCTTACAAATCTCGGCAGGATAAAAAAATTAATTTCAGAATTAAAAGACGGGGTATCAATAAGCATAGACAGCTTATTTGTTAGGAGTAAGATAATTTTTGATTTAGAAAAAGGTAAGGATATTGTTATGTATGTTGCAGAAACAAAATACGTGTATTATAATGGTTTTTTTTATGCGCCAAACGTAAAAATAAACGAAATATTCGAAAATGTTTTCTCGGATTAGTGCTCTCCATACGGCACGAGAATTCGAGATAAAACAGTCTGAAAAAACGGATGATTTTTTCCTCAAAAACGCAGGAAATTCTATTCACTAAAACTTTTTTACCTTTTTTTAGCGTTAAACGTTTTTTTCTCATTCCTTTTCAGTTAACTGAAACATGAAGTCTTCCGGAAATCTTCTGTTATTTCGTTTTACAGCTTGATTTAAAGTTCTTGTTTCAACACCATACATGGTCGCCAAATCTCTGTCCAGCATTACTTTCTTTCCTCGAATAAGGTAAATTGAACTTACAATTTTTTGCTCGAAAATAATATTTGATTTTGCCATGTTAATTTATTGAAGTGTCAAAGATAATGGATATCACAATTTGTGATATCCAATTTAAGAGCATTTAACCCTAAAGAAGTTTTGGAATATGTGAGTATGCTCTCCTCGAAACTCGCGTTAACATGGGCTTCCAGCGCGTATGGCGAAAAACGAATCATATAAAAAATGATTTTTCCCAATGGTCTTTCGTACCATCGAGAAAATGACGAATATCTAACCACAAGACCGAACAGGGTATTTCAATTAATTGCAAAATTTTCACACGATTCTAAAAAAAAAAGCCGGATTAGCAGTTTTTTTTTTTTGCTAATCACGGCTTAGTACACGAAGACACAGAAATATCGAACCAATTCCTTGAAGATTTGGAGCTAATAGACGAACTCAGGCCATTTATCGAACCCAAAGATATGCCGGTTTGTCAGGACAAATGATCTTAAATCATCAATACAAAAATGATTTAACATGGTCGAATAATAATGGTTTACTAATATTTAAATCGGTTCAATGCAAACTGACCAATCAATCTGCAAGAAGAATCAAAATCCCTAACATTCTCAATTTTTTAATCAGCCGATTAGCCTACGAAATTGTCAAATAGTACATCTTCATTTTACTATATCACAAAATCCTTTCACAATCCTACTTATTTAAACACTTAAATATCAATCACATAATTGAATTTTTCAAATAAAATATTTTTTCATAGGAAACTAATAAAATGATAAAAGTTTCCGTAGTTTTGTGACCAAAAATTACCTTATGATGGATTATGGTGATCGAATTTTAAATTCTGCCAGAGACCTGTTTTTTAAGTACGGTATTAAAAGTGTCACTATGGATGATCTTGCCCGCAAATTGGGGGTGTCCAAAAAAACACTTTATAATACATACAAAAACAAAAAGGACATTGTTGAAACCATTACAGTGAAGTTTTTGAAAAATCACGAGGTAAATTATGAACTACTTGTTGAAGAAGCAACCGATGCGGTGGATGAATTGTTAAAGTTAATGGAAAATTTGAATAATATTTTTGAACGGCTTCATTCTCGGATGATCTTTGATATGCAACGATCTTTTCCTGAAGCATGGGAAATATTTACCGAACATAAAAAGACTTTTATGCTTAGTAAAATTATTTCCAATTTAAAAAGAGGCATAAATGAAGGCTTATTTCGAAGTGATATAAACGTAGAAATTATTGCACGGATGCGCTTGGAGCAAATACAGATAGTGCTGGATCCCTTTATTTTTCCCTCTCATAATATTACCATAAAAGAAATTCATAGCCAATTGTTATTACAGTATTTATATGGAATAACAACTCTGAAAGGCCATAAATTAATTAATAAGTATCTGAAAATTAACCAAGATTAATATGATAAAGAAGATGATAACCATCGCAATCCAGATGGTCTTTAGTTGTTGTTTTTTGATAGAGGCCAATGGGCAAAGCGACTATCAAAATCTTAACCTCCAAAAACTCATTCAAATAGCGTTAGAAACAAATCATAGTGCTAAAAAAGCAGACTTAGATGTTGAGAATAGTAATTATAAAATAAAGGAAACCCGTTCAAATGCGCTTCCACAGGTAAGTGGAACGGCTATTATGAATTACAATCCGCTCTTACAGCAGAGTGCTTTACCAGGTGATTTTTTTGGTCAGCCTGGAACAACAATATTGGTAGCTTTAGGACAAAATTGGAACGCAAGTGTAGGTGTAAATTTTAATCAGATAATCTTCAATCAAACCGTTTTCATTGGTCTAAAAGCAGCCTCAACAACACGCGAATTTTACAAGCTAAATTCTGATTTGACAGATGAAATCATTATCGAACAGGTAGCTTCTACCTATTATGGAGTAATGGTTCAACAGCAGCAATTAGTAGTTTTGGATACTACAATTAATAACACAGAAAATCTGCTTGTTATTCTGCAAAATCACTATAAAAATGGATTGGTCAAAAAAGTTGATGTGGATAGAATTTCAGTTACATTGTCCAATATAAAAACTCGGAAGCAACAGGTAGTTAATTCAATTAGTTTATTGGAAAATCAACTTAAGTTTCTTGTCGGAATCCCAGTTGAACAATCTGTAACATTTGAAGAAATTGATATTTCAACAATAAATCCTCAACCTATTCAAGATTCAATTTCTAATTTTTCTAACCGTCTTGAAATAAAAATGCTGGAAACTCAGTCCATACTTTTGAATTACCAGTTAAAGTCCTTTAAAGCGGAATATTATCCATCTTTGTTCCTTTCTGGAAATTATAGTTATCAGGGATTAGGTAATGTATTTCCAATTGGAGCTGACGAAGGTGAAGCAAATTGGTTTAAAGTAGCCACAATTGGTTTAAGTTTAAGAGTTCCAATTTTTAATGGTTTTGCAACCGACTCACGAATTCAGCAATCAAAAATCGCCATTAAAAAACTGAATGAGGACATCTCCCTGACAAAGGAATCAATAAGTCTTGCCTATAAAAATGCCACAACACAATTAGCTAATAATTTGTTGAACTTAAATGCGCAAAAACAAAACATGCAATTAGCAGAGGAAGTATATGACAATACAGTACAAAATTACAATACCGGATTAGCTTCGTTAACAGATTTTTTATCCGCTGAAAATTCGCTTACTGAAGCTCAAAATAATTACCTGACAGAATTACTTAGATATAAACTTGCGGAACTCCAGGTTATGAAATCCAGAGGGGAGTTAACATCACTAATCAAATAATCATTAAACAATACACAAATGGCAAAGAGAACAAAAAATATCATACTTTTTATTATCATCGGAGTAGGATCAATATCATTAATTGCTTTTATACTTATCAGGAATAAAGAGAAAAACCAAGAAAAAATGGCAGTTGTTACTGATGTAAATTCAGAAATAATGGTCAGGGTTGATACAGTTCAAAAGAAACCTTTTGATCTGGCTTACGAGTCAAATGGAAAGTTTGCTGCAATTAATCAGGTTGATTTTTCATCTGAAACTTCTGGGCGTGTTTTACAAATTTTGGTAAAAGAGGGCGACAATGTTCATTCAGGGCAAGAACTTGCCGTAATTAAGGCAGACGCTTTGGGTGTTGATTTGGAAAATGCACAAGCGGTCTATGAAAGTGCTTTAAAGGAAAAGGAACGATTTGAAAGCGCTTTTAAAAGTGGTGGAGTTACTCAGCAGCAGCTCGATCAGGTTAAACTGGCATTAAAAAATGCTGAAAGCAGGCTCAATCAGGTAAAATTAAGGTATAGTGATACCAGAGTAAAGTCAACAATTAATGGATTTGTAAATAAACGATATGTTGAACAAGGGGCGTTCGTAGCACCAGGCAGCCCACTTTTTGAAATTGTAGATGTAACAAAGCTAAAATTGAAAATTACTGTAAATGAAAGTCAAATTGCAAGAATACAGTTGGATGATAAAGTAACTGTAAGAGCCAGTGCTATTCCTGGTCAGGATTTTGAAGGCACTGTTAGATTTATTGCCGCTAAGGCAGATAACTCTTTGAATTTTCCAGTAGAAATTGAGTTAAATAATGACTCTAAAAAAACCCTGAAGGCAGGTATGTTTGGAACAGCAATTTTTAAATCAGAGGACTCCCAACCTCAAATAATTGTTCCAAGAAGCGCCTTCGCAGGAAGTGTAAACTCGAAGGAGGTTTACGTTGTTAATAGCAAAGGAAAAGCGATTTTGAGAAAAGTTGTTCCAGGTAGGATTGTTGGAGATATGGTTGAAATTTTAGATGGTTTAGAAGAGGGGGAAATCGTTGTTACAAGTGGTCAAATTAATTTACAAGATGATGAGGTAAAAGTTTCCATTGTTCGATAAGTGTGGGTTGTAAATAAAAAATTAAGTAAAAATGAAAATAACTGAAATATCTATAAAAAGACCAACCATAGTAATGGTTCTTTATATAATTCTAACATTTGGAGGATTGTTAAGCTATACATTTTTGAATTATGAATTATTGCCAAGATTCAGTCCACCTATACTATTGGTTACTACTGTTTACCCAGGTGCATCTCCTGGTGAAGTAGAAACCTCTGTAACCAAGGAGATAGAAACTGCCGTGGCCTCGCTTGAAAATGTCAAAAAGCTGGAGGCAAAGTCGTATGAAGGTGTTTCTATTGTTACAATTACATTCTATGATGATGCTGATATTGACTATGCACTTAACGATGCACAAAGAAAAATAAATGCTAAGTTGAAAGATCTCCCAGACGAGGTTGATCCACCTTCTTTGGCAAAACTGTCTTTGGATGATTTACCAATTATGACTTTGTCCGCTTCTTCCAAACTTAATGATCCTGAATTTTTCGATGTGGTAGAAAACCGTTTAGCCCCTGCTTTATCACGCATAGAAGGTGTTGCAAGGGTTGACATCATTGGAGGTCGTGAACGTGAAATCCAAGTTAATATTGACCCTCAAAAACTTGAAGGATACGGACTGTCTTTGATGCAGGTTCAAAATGCAATTCTAACTTCTAACCTTGATTTCCCTACCGGAAGCGTTAAAACCAATAAGCAAGATATTCTCATTCGCTTGTCAGGTAAATTAAAAAATTTGGAAGAGCTGCGCAATCTTGTTGTATTTGATGACCCAAAAAACTTTTTACAGATACGATTAAAAGATGTAGCTGATGTACAAGATGCAGAAAAAGATATTGAAAAAATTGCCAGGTTAGACCAAAAAAGTACATTGGCTTTGTCTATAATGAAGCAAACTGATGCTAATGCAGTAGATGTTAGCAAAAAGGTAAAATCTACTATTAAAACAATGATGGACAATGAATATAAGAATATTGATCTTAATATTCAGGTGGTAAACGATAAATCAGACTATACTCTGGAGTCTGCTAATGCTGTAATTTTTGATTTGATTCTTGCCATAATTCTGGTTGCAGTAGTGATGATTTTTTTCCTGCATAGTATCAGAAATTCCCTTATTGTGATGATATCTATTCCAGCATCTTTAATAGCCACATTTATCGGCATGTATTTAATGGGGTATTCATTAAACCTTATGTCGCTTCTTGGGCTTTCATTGGTTGTGGGTATTCTTGTTGACGATGCCATAGTTGTGCTGGAGAATATTTACCGACACATGGAAATGGGTAAAAACAGGGTTCGCGCAGCTTTTGATGGAACCAAGGAAATAGGTTTTACGGTTACGTCAATTACGCTGGTTATTGTTGTAGTATTTGTACCTATTGCATTAAGTTCAGGTATTGCTGCCAGGATACTGAAAGAGTTTTGTGTAACGGTTTCTATGGCAACACTTCTTTCTTTGTTGGCTTCTTTTACCTTGGTTCCTTGGTTGTCTTCGCGGTTCGGAAAACTGGAGCGAGTAAGCACTTCAACCATCTTCGGAAGGTTTATACATTCCTTTGAAAGAGGTTTAAATAATTTCACCGAGTGGATAAGTAACCTTTTAAGATGGTGTTTGTCTCATAAGAGAATAACGCTTTCCATTGTTACCGTATTGTTCTTTAGTTCGTTCCTTTTAGTTGGTAAAGGGTTTATAGGAACTGAGTTTTTTGCTGCGGGCGACCGTGGCGAATTTATTGTACAAATTGAGCTTCCAAAAAACTTTTCCATTGAACAAACTAATCTTTATACACAAAAAGCGGAAGAATATCTTAGGAAAAAACCAGAAGTTACAAGAATAATTACAACGGTTGGGAAATCAAGTGAGGGTTTTTTTGGTTCACTTTCTCCGGCTTATGTTTCCGAGATAAATGTTCAGCTTATTCCGAAGGAAATGCGTGAAGAAGCCTCTATTTATGCCGTTAAGGTAAAGAAAGAGCTTTCTAATATCCTTGTTGGTGCAAAAGTCAAAACTACTCCAATAAGCATCATGGGAACCGCTGAGAGAGCCCCAATCGCATTGGTAGTATTCGGTTCCGATTTAGATAGTGTTATGAGCTATGCTAACACTGCAATGGACGAATTAAAAAAAATAAATGGTGCTACTGAAATAAAACTTTCAGTTGAAGCAGGAAATCCTGAAGTAAAAGTGGAAATAGATCGAGATAAAATGTCAATCTTAGGATTGAACATGATAACGGTTGGTTCAACCATGAGAACTGCATTTAGTGGGAATAATAGTGCCAAATTTAGAACAGGGGAATACGAATACGATATAAATATCCGATACGGTAGCTTTAACAGACAAAATATTGAGGATGTTCAGAATCTCATGTTTACGAATAATCGCGGAGAAAAAATTCTCTTGAGCCAATTTGCAGAAGTTAAGGAGGGATCAGGGCCGAGTATGTTGGAAAGGAGAGATAAAAGTACCTCTGTAACAATTGAAGCGCAATCAGTTGGGCGACCAAGTGGTGATGTTGCTTCAGAGTGGGGGAATGTTATTAATGAGTTAAGGCGACCCGCTGGTGTAAATTTTCTATGGAGTGGAAATATTGAAATGCAGCAGGATGGCTTTGGAACACTCGGAATAGCGTTAATTGCAGCTATTCTCTTAGTGTATTTAATTCTGGTAGCTCTTTATGATAGTTTCGTTTATCCATTAGTCGTACTTTTCTCCATACCTCTTGCCGTTATCGGAGCTTTACTTGCTTTGGCTCTTTCAAATAATACGCTTAATTTATTTACCATTTTAGGACTAATTATGTTAATTGGATTAGTTGCTAAGAATGCCATTATATTGGTTGACTTCACCAATCAAAGAAAGAAAGAGGGATCAAGCACTTTTCAGGCTCTATTGGACGCAAATAGGGCTCGTTTACGACCAATTTTAATGACGACCCTGGCGATGGTATTTGGAATGTTACCTATTGCTATGGCAAGTGGTGCGGGTGCCGAATGGAAAAATGGATTGGCTTGGGTTATTATCGGTGGATTGGTTAGTTCCCTCTTTTTAACTCTAATTGTGGTTCCGGTTATGTACGATATTTTTGATAAAATCATCTTAAAATTTAATAGAGGTAAAGCAAAACCATCCATTGAAAAACTCATGAAGGAACAAAGTGAGGTAAAACTCCCAACATTCGAAGAAATAGCGTAAATGTAATTTCGAACTTGACCATTCTTGCTAATATACTTATTATCATTTCCCGGGCGAAATTTGCTTTTTCATGCGGGATGCATCTACGTTCGATAATGGTATTTGTCGCTATTCTTTGCATCCCGCCAATGTTATTTGGTCAGAAGTATAAATCAGAACAAGATGATAAAAGAACAGGACTGGAAATTCACACGAGCTACCTAATGGGATTACCACAAAAAGAAATCGACCTGAATAATTCCACTTACCACAATAATTTAGCTCACGGCCTAGAATCCAGAATTTGTTTCAATACATGGTTTATCAAATCAACTTATGTCATTTCTGGATCAATTGGTTACAAATACCTTGTCCAAACTGGAGAAGGAGTAAATATTAAATATTCAGCCAATTCAAATCGCCTAGTATTGGGTATTGCCGTTAGATACAGTATCAGGTCTTCAAGTTATTTGTCTCTTGGGGCAACCATTGAGAATAATATGGATTTTGAAGATTTCAGATCCCAAACAAATGATTTATTTCGATATACCATCGAAGGAAACTTTCAAGGAAAATTAACTGGTAAATTGTTTTACAAACTAGGCTACTCCGCTGCTATTTACCCTATCAATCAAGTGTATACAATTTTTAATCCGCAGCATCAATTGAATATGGGTCTAGCCTTCAAAATTTATTGAAATGTATAAGTTTTTTATCCCCCTTTTCATAGCCTTGATCTTTACACAGTGTACAAAAATTTATGTAGAAGAAAAGCTTCCGGAGTTACAATCAATTTCCCCAACCAATATGGCTACTAAATTAAAACGTGTAAATATTGTAGTGGATGCTTCTGACTGGGAATATCTTACAACTAACTTCGATAATGATATTCAAATACAAGCATCGATATATTTATATCAATCGAACGGACAGTCTGTATTCGAGGATCAAAAAGCAGAAATAGAGATTAAAGGTATAGGTGTAAAAGCCGATGAAACTGATCCACTTTAGC